>Ga0209070_100039_pt1 | contig 228686 bp, 214 predicted proteins | sample SynthPrep_5_END__FD_187205 | JGI IMG/M metagenome (GOLD analysis project Ga0209070, IMG submission 187205) | Synthetic microbial communities from Ohio, USA - SynthPrep_5_END_DS10_MetaG (SPAdes) (version 2) | ecosystem: Engineered > Bioreactor > Aerobic > Activated sludge | place: USA: Ohio... | reverse complement strand
AATCTTATCAAGGCTCACCCACTGAAAGACAGCGTGGCAGGAAAAAGACAACGAGCCTATTGGGACGACAAATTTAGGGCAGAAATATTGTTTGGTTGATTTTCAAACAAAGTATGTTCCCGCCCTGTACAACAAATAAAAACGGCTTAAAAAACAAGGGCGCCAATTAGCGCCCTTGTATCAACATTATAGAACAACTTACCAAATTATTTTGGCAAACTACTATAGCCCATATTAAATAACGTAAAGCTATAAATATCGGCTGCCTGATCAATTACCATCGATACCGGCATACCTGCGCCATGACCGGCTTTAACATCAATCCGAATCAGTTGTGGGGTAGCCTTGCTAGCTTTTTCCTGCAACTCAGCAGCAAACTTAAAGGAATGCGCCGGCACTACCCGATCGTCGTGATCTGCCGTGGTGATCATCGTTGCTGGATAGGTCACGCCAGCCTTCACATTATGCACCGGTGAATAGCCTTTAAGATATTGAAACATCTCTGCTGATTGCTCTGCTGTACCATAGTCGTAAGCCCAGCCAGCGCCAGCGGTAAAGGTATGATAACGCAGCATATCTAATACCCCTACCTGCGGGATAGCCACGCCAAACAGCTCTGGCCGCTGCGTCATCACTGCCCCAACTAACAAACCACCGTTCGAACCACCACGCACCGCGGTTTTCGCCGGTGAAGTGTATTTTTCGGTTTGTAGGTACTCTGCCGCGGCAATAAAGTCATCAAACACATTTTGTTTTTGCAGTTGGGTACCGGCGGTATGCCAGGCTTTACCGTATTCACCACCACCGCGAATATTGGCTACGGCATAAATGCCGCCCATTTCCATCCATACTGCATTGGCGACACTGAAAGACGGTGTCAGGCTGATATTAAAGCCACCATAACCATATAAGATGGTGGGGTTACTGCCGTCGCGTTTTAGGTCTTTACGATAGCTGATAATCATCGGTACTTTAGTGCCATCTTTCGAGGTATAGAACACCTGCTCAGAGACATAATTAGCCGGGTCAAAGTTAACCTTTGGCTGATTATACAAACTCACTGTACCTGCTTTCGGTTCGAAAGCATAAATTGAACCCGGTGTAATATAATTCGCAAAACTAAAGTACAGCGTCTCAGCATCGGTTTTACCGCCAAAACCACCCACACTGCCTACGCCGGGTAATTCGATATCACGCACCAGTTTGCCGTTGTAGTCATATTGTTTTACCTTGGCAATAGCATCCACAATATAGTTAGCAAATAAGAAACCGGCACCGCTGCTAATCCGCAGTACATGCTCAGTTTCTGGGATCAGTTCTTGCCAGTTTTCTTGCTGTGGCGCTGCAGCAGACACCTTCACCACTTTGCGGTTAGGTGCATTGCGGTTGGTGGCTAGAATCAGCGTATCACCCACACTATCAACCAAGTCAATATCAGAATCCGTATCCGCCACTATGGTTACAAAATCACTGTCTGGCTTAGTGAGGTCTTTTAAAAACAATTTATTGCCTGAGGTAGATACCGCTGCAGATACTAATAAATAACGATCATCTTCGGTAACAGTTGCTCCGACATAGCGATGTTTTTGCGCATCTAAAGCACCAAAAACTACGTTATCTTCAGCTTGTGGTGTACCCAATTTATGGTAATACAGCTTATGCTGGTCCGTCATAGCGGATAATTCGCTACCATCGGGTTTGTCATAGCTGGAATAGAAAAAACCGTCGTTGCCTACCCAGGAAATACCGCTAAATTTAATATCAATCAGCGTATCGCCAATTTGTTGTTTCGTCGCGGTATCAATAATAATAACTTTGCGCCAGTCACTGCCACCTTCAGAGATCGCATAAGCTGCCAATTTACCATCGCGGGAAAAACTGATATCCGCCATTGATGTAGTGCCATCAGCACTAAAGGTGTTGGGATCGAGGAATACTTCGGCTTCGCCAGCGTCTTTTTGCCGGTACAGTACAAACTGGTTTTGCAAGCCGTCATTTTTATAGAAATAAGTGTAATCGCCTTCTTTAAAGGGTGCCCCAACCCGCTCATAGTTCCAGGCTTGTTGCAGCTTGTCGCGAATTTGATCGCGAAACGGAATTTGCTTTAGATAATCGAAAGTCGTTTGGTTCTGAGCCTTAACCCAGGCTTCCGTTTCGCTGCTACGATCATCTTCCAGCCAGCGGAAGGGATCGGCAACCTGATTACCGAAATAGCTATCAACCACATCACCTTTTTGCGATACGGGGTAATTTAGCACCTTTTGTTGCTCTGTTACTGTCACATTTTGCTCCGGTACCACATCTTGTTTGGCGCCGCCACAGGCGGTTAATACCGCTGCGGCTAGCAGAGTTACTGCGAATTTCATTTGGGTGGACTCCATTTTTTTATTAATATTTAGTTATTTATGTCTGGTTGTAGCTATCTTCGCACTATTGCTTCGAATTCTGGCTGCGCACTGCACCTTCGAACTGTACCGGCAAACTGCAGCTGCAAATTAGGGGTGCAGTTTATGGCTTGATGCTTGTATTTAAATAAGCAACCTGAGTTTAACAAAATTGCTGCCGTTTGCCTATTTAGCCGTAAACAGCCAGCGCTTTTTTCTGGTTACTGGTCGTATTTGACTTTGCCGTTCTGTTAGCACCTACGCTGCTCGAATTGATACTTTTTCCTTGGCTTGCTTCATTCTGGTGCCAGACTGCACCAATTTGCACCAAATGTGGTATTTCAGCTTAGCCACCATTTATAAAAAATGTTTGTTTTCATATAACTAGGATGATGGCAACAATCCTGCATAGCTTTTTAATGAATAGCTTTACAGGACAGTTTTTACTGTAACGTCCAAAACAATTTGAGTTGACATCGACACCGTCGATGTCATAACGGCAACGAAGCCCGCAACACAGTGTCCCCACTGTGCTGCGGGCTTTTTTGTTTGGCGCAATTTTTTTGTTTAACTCGACAGGGTAGCGCCACAACGAGCGTAAAAGGAGCTTCAGATGGCAACATCACAACATATTTTGGTGGTCGGCAACGGCATGGTTGGGCATCATTTTGTCGAACAGCTGCGCGCCGCAGCGCCAACAGCCAAGATTACCGTACTCTGTGGCGAACCGCAGCTGGCCTATGACAGAGTCTATCTCTCCAGCGTGTTTTCCGGAAAAAGTGCCGCTGAGCTAGCCTTAACCACCGAACAGCATTATCAGCAGTTGGGTATTCATTATCAGCTGAATTGCTGGGTTAGCCGCATTGAGCCGCGCAGCAAAACAGTGTTTACCGCCACCGGCGATAATTACCATTATGACCAGTTGGTGCTTGCCACCGGCTCTTACCCTTTTGTTCCCCCTATACTGGGTAACGAGCAGCCACATTGTCTGGTGTATCGCACGCTGGACGATTTGGCCGCCATAGCCGCCAGCGCACAAGATAGCCAAACCGGCGTCGTCATTGGTGGCGGCCTGTTAGGGCTGGAAGCGGCCAATGCACTGCGTCAGCTGGGTTTAACCACGCATGTTGTAGAATTTGCCCCGCAATTAATGGCCGTGCAACTAGATGCCGCTGGGGGGGCGTTATTACAACAAAAAATTACGGCTCTGGGCCTGGGCGTACATACTGGTAAAAGTACTGCCGCTATCGTGGCGGGCCAGGAAAGCCGCTATCGCCTGGAGTTTACCGATGGTAGCTACCTGGAAACCGATTTAGTGTTGTTCTCCGCCGGGATCCGGCCGCATGATGCCTTAGCCAAAGCTGCCGGACTGGCAATCGGCCCGCGTGGCGGCATCGTCATTAATGATGCTTGCCAAACCAGCGAGCCCGATATTTATGCCATTGGTGAATGCGCACTATGGCAAAATCAACTGTTTGGGCTGGTTGCCCCCGGCTATCAAATGGCCCGGGTGGCAGTTAGCCAGTTAACAGGGCGGGATCTGTGTTTTCAAGGCGCGGATATGAGCACGCGCTTAAAATTACTTGGGGTTGAAGTAGGATCTATTGGTGATGCTCATAGCCGCACGCCGGGTACGCAGAGCCTGATTTATCAGGATCCGATCCGGCAAATCTATAAGAAACTGGTATTAAATGATGGCGGCGACCAGTTATTGGGCGCAGTGTTAGTTGGCGACACTGCCGATTACGATACGCTGCTACAGTATTATTTGAATGCCATCCCGCTACCTGAGGCACCCGAAAGCCTGATCCTGCCACGCCTGGACGCTGCGGCTAACCCGCTTGCAGCAAATCTGCTACCCGACAGTGCCATGCTGTGTTCCTGCCATAATGTGACCAAAGGCGATATCGTCAGTTGCATTGACCAGAGGCAGTTAGAGCTCAGCAGTATTAAAAGTTGTACCAAAGCCAGCACCGGCTGTGGTGGTTGTGCCGCCTTACTGAAATCGGTGGTTGACTCGGAATTGCAGCTACGTGGTGTCGCGGTCAATAACCACCTGTGCGAGCATTTTGCCTATTCGCGGCAAGAGCTGCTGCATCTGGTGCAGGTGGAACAGCTTACTACGTTTGATCAACTGCTCAGCCGCTATGGCAAAGGCCTGGGCTGTGATGTCTGTAAACCTGCCATTGCGTCTATTCTGGCCTCAGTCTGGAATGACTATGTGCTGGATAACAAGCATGTCTCCTTGCAGGATACCAACGATACCTTTTTAGCCAATATGCAAAAAGATGGTTCTTACTCCATAGTACCGCGTATTGCCGGTGGCGAGATCAGTCCGGCTAAGCTACTAGTGCTGGCGCAAGTCGCTAACGACTACCAGCTGTACTGTAAAATCACCGGCGGCCAGCGTATTGATTTATTTGGCGCCAGGCTGGAGCAGCTACCGGTAATTTGGCGGCGGCTGGTGGATGCCGGTTTTGAAACCGGCCATGCCTATGGCAAGTCGTTGCGTACGGTGAAGTCCTGTGTTGGCAGTACCTGGTGTCGTTATGGCGTACAGGACAGTGTGGGTCAGGCTATTGCCATTGAAAGCCGTTATAAAGGTGTGCGCTCACCACATAAAATTAAAATGGCTGTCTCCGGCTGCACCCGTGAATGTGCCGAAGCTCAAAGCAAAGATATCGGCGTTATTGCTACCGAAAATGGCTGGAATTTATATGTGTGCGGCAACGGCGGTATGCGCCCGCGTCATGCCGATCTGTTTGCAACGGATTTAGATACCGACACCCTGATCCGCTATATCGACCGCATTTTGATGTTTTATATCCGCACTGCGGATCGCTTGCAGCGTACCTCCGTCTGGTTAGAAAAACTGGAAGGCGGCTTAGATTACCTGCGTCAGGTGATTATTGACGACAGCCTGGGGCTGGCAGCCGAGCTGGAACAGCAAATGGCCGCTCTGGTCGGCAGCTATGACTGTGAATGGCGGCGTACCCTGGAAGATCCGGAAGCCTTAAAACGCTTCCGGCATTTTGTTAACAGCCCAGAGGGCGACAGTAATATCTTGTTTGTGCAGGAGCGCGGCCAGATCCGACCGGCAACAGCAGATGAAAAGCAGCAATACCGGCAGGAGCAACGTATCCCGGTTCAGGAACTTGCAGCGCAGGAGGTGAAAAATGTCCTGGTATAAAGTAGCGACTAAGGCCGATTTAGTGAACAACAGCGGTATCTGTGTGCTGTTAGCCGGCAGGCAGATTGCATTATTCGCCCTGACCATTAACCAACAACTGCAGTTATTTGCTATCGACAATTATGATCCTATCGGTCAGGCCAATGTGTTATCCCGTGGCATCACTGGCTCGCTTGGCGAGCGGCTGGTAGTCGCATCGCCCCTGTACAAGCAGCATTTTGATTTACAAAATGGCCAATGTCTGGAAATGCCAGAATTAACGCTAACTGTTTACCCGGTAAAATGGCAGCAGCAAGAGATCTGGTTGCAACTCAGCGAGCCGCATCCTGTCGCCATGCCAAGCAGTACATTAGCGACTGAGGAGGTACTATGAGTATGCTTACCTTACTACGCCGGCCTTTTGGACAATGGCTAGCGCCGTTTTGGCCGCACGCTATTGCTGGTCGGCAACACACTTTTGCTAAAACCGGCAAGGTGTATTTGGTGGGTGCCGGCCCCGGTGATCCGGAATTACTGACCTTAAAAGCCTGGCGTTTACTGCAGCAAGCTGATGTGGTGCTGTACGATGCTTTGATCTCGACCGAATTGTTGGCGCAATTGCCTGCGCATTGTCAAAAACACTATGTAGGCAAGCGCGCTGGTCAGCACGCAATGAGTCAACCACAAATTTGCCAGCAACTGCTGCACTTTGCCCGGCAAGGCTATAGTGTTGTTCGCTTAAAAGGCGGTGACCCGGCGATCTTTGGCCGGGTAAACGAAGAAGCCAGCGCCTTGCAAGAGGCCGGTATCCCCTTTGCCATTGTGCCGGGGGTAACTACCGCCTGCGCGGCAGCCGCCTATAGCGGCATCGCCTTAACCGCCCGTAATGTCGCGCGTAGCGTAAGCTTTCTTACGGCCCAGTTTGCTGATCCGGCGCAGCAACCTGACTGGCAGCAATGGCGCTACCTGCCGGATGGCGACAACCCAACGCTGGTGGTTTATATGGGGCTTAGCCGGCTTAGTGAGCTCTGCCGGGGTTTGCAGTCTGTTGGCTGGTCGGCCGATACGGCTATCGCCTTGTTGGAAAATGTCAGCTGTGTAAATCAGCGCTGTATTAGCGGTAGCTTGCAGGATATCGCAACCAAACTGCAACAGCAGCCCTTAACCGGCCCAACATTGATTATTGTTGGTGAAGTGGTAAGACAACCCATGGCAGTGACTACAGCGCTGCTAGCCAGTATGGCAATTAACGCCGCATAACAGCCGCTAGCCCAGCATAAATACCCAACTAAGCGAGCACCAGTCTTGGGCGCTGGTGCTCTAGCTTAGCAGCCGATAAAACAGTGATAGATTTAGCAACAGCAGCAGTAAGGATAATAGCTGCCAAAAACGCAGTGGATCGCGCTGTAACAGCGGTCGAAAAGGTTTGCTCAGATAAGCGGGATTCGGATGCTGTACATCATATAAAAAAGCTGACAGCTCCTGATATCGCTTGGCCGGATCGGGCTGTAGGGCTTTTTGTAAAGTTGCATCCAACCAGTGCGGCACCGGTAACGCCTCTGCTGCCAGTGGCTGGTATAGCAAAGCTTGTTGCTGACTAAGATTGCGGCAACGTGCCATCTTTGCACCATAAGGAAAGCCGCCACTTAGTAAGTAATAAAAGAGCACCGCCAGGCTATAAAGATCGGAGCGCTCGGTACCGTTGTTACCCAGCAAACATTCTGGCGCCGCATACATGGCCGTTCCTACCCCTAATACGCTGCCTGCCTCATATTGCTCAGTCAGTCCGGCCACGCTAGCTGAACCCAGATCAATAATTTTAACCACGCCATCATGCGTAATCATAATGTTCTCTGGCCGCAAATCCTGATGCAGCACTTCAGCCCGATGTAGCGCCTGCAAGCCTTTACCGACCTGTAAAATAATCTGCCGCACCTGCTCGACTGACGGCTTAGGATGATCCAAATGCCATTGCTGCAACGTCTGGCCATCAATATATTCCGACAAGGTATAAATATAACGCCGCTCCCGGCCACTGCTCACGGCGCGGATCAGGTGCAGACTATTCACCCGGAGGGCAATCCAGTCTTCCAATAGCAAACGCGCCAGATGCGCTTCGTTAGCCATTTGCTCGGTAGCCGGTGTTTTAAGCACTGCTACCTGCTGGCTGTGTGTATCCCGTACCAGATAAACATGGCTGCGGTGGCTCTGGTATAAAGGGCGTATTACATAAAAACCATCAAACACGGCACCGGTTTGCAGCTCTGCAGCCAATTGCCAGCGTTCATCCAGCCTCGGTGGTGCCTCAGCTGCCGGGAGTTGTTGTACCTGTAGTAGCAAAGCACTCAGATTATCGGTGCTTCCGGCCGCATAAGCCGCAGCAGTAAGTTGTTCTGCCAGACTTGGCATATCTTGTCTGGCTGAGGTATTTGCCAGCAATAAACTGCTCATGGCTGCTGCTGTTAATGCTTCATAAACACCATCAGTCAGTAACAGCAATATATCGCCTTGTTGCAATTCAATTTTTTGGTAGTCCAGCTGTAATTTCGGCCCGGCTCCCAATGCCTTACTTAAATAGCTCTGGCCGCTACCGGTATGCCCTGCTGCGGGCTGACGATGATCATTGCTTAACAGCTGCAAATTACCAGCACGCCATAAGTAAGCCCTGCTATCGCCAATATGAAACAGATAGGCAAAGCGGCCTTTTACCACCCAACTACTGAAGGTACAAACATAGCCTTTATCCGGATCATGACCGAAAATCTGCTGGCTTTGGCTATATAGCCAGGCATGAGTGGCTTGCAGCACCTGCCGCCCGGCATGCTGCACACTGGCCGTTTCCGAGGTACAGTAGTAATCTTCCAGAAAACTGCTTACCGCGGTTTCACTGGCAATCTGGCTCACCGTGCTACTGCTGATGCCATCTGCCAGCGCCACCGCAGCGCCTTTACTGCTCAGCAAAGGCTCTTCCGGGATGCGGCCAGCACAAAAATCCTGGTTTAGTGTTTTCCGTCCGGCGCAGCTATGTATACCCAGGGCTAATTGCAACGTCATACCACCCGCTCTCAAGCTTTAGCTGTTTTAGCGGTGGTATTTGTTGCCGTTGCCATAAGAATTTGCCGTTTCGGTGCCGTTTTATAGTGGGTGCTATATAACGTCAGACCGGTAAAGGCCAGGCCACCGACTAAATTACCCAGTACCGTTGGTATTTCATTCCAGATCAGATAATCCATCATCGAGAAATCGCCGCCCATCAGCAGCCCATAGGGGAACAAAAACATATTAACAACGGAGTGTTCAAAGCCCATAAAGAAAAACAACATAATAGGCATCCACATCGCCAGCACCTTGCCGCTAACATGGGTAGAGATCATGGCCCCCACAACCCCCATCGACACCATCCAGTTACATAACATGCCACGCAAAAAGATGGTAAACCAACCCGCCACGCCATATTCGGCATAACCCAGGGTGCGCGCCTCACCAATGGTGGCAATTTTCTCCCCTACCGCACCACCGTCGGTATTAAAGCCCATGGTAAACACAAAGGCCATCATTAAGGCGACCGTTAACGCACCAGCAAAGTTGCCACAGAACACCAGCCCCCAATTGCGCAACACGCCCTGCACAGTCACACCAGGCCTTTTATCTAACAGCGCCAGCGGGGTTAATACAAAGACCCCGGTGAGTAAGTCAAACCCCATCAGATACAGCATACAAAACCCTACCGGGAATAACGCCGCACCTAACAAAAAGCTACCGCTTTGCACGGCAACAGTAATGGCAAACACCGCCGCCAATGCCAGAATGGCACCGGCCATATAGGAACGGATCAGTGTATCGCGGGTAGACATATAAATTTTTGACTCGCCAGCATCAACCATCTTGGTGACAAATTCGGCGGGGATCAGATAAGCCATAATGTTTTCCTCTGTTTAGTAAATAAGGTTTTAAGCACAGATTACTTCGCTGCTTTCGGCGCAAAAAAAAACGCCCACCCAAACCTGTAAAACAGATCTGAAGTGGACGCCTTTGTCCGGGAATACGCTTATTGTGGTTAAGTGCTGCGCTCGTTTGCCTTGTTCACCTGGCAAACAACACTTAGCAAATAGCGCTTAACAAATAGCACTTAACAAATAACAGTAAGCAACTATAGTGCCAGTACCCAATATTTTGTTTTTTAATTCAAAAACAACATATTACAAAATGTCCCTCTTTAACCATCTGCACCCGGCTGTGCCAAGCAGGTGCAATTAGCTGGTACCATGCACTAAAATGTCGCATTTAGCAGCATTCTCAGATATCGCCATGCGCTAACCAGCACCGAAAAGCCCAGACAGGTTATTGGTTTAAAACACATCTCTGCTATTTCCGTATTACTGGAACAACCTTTGCTAAAACTCTTACTATAACAAAAACCCGCCGGACAGCTGGCCGCAATCTCTGCCGATATGCGATATAAAGAGAACATGCAGATGCAGGTACACTACAGCCAAACCACAGAACGCTTTTTGTTGGCAGCCAAGCAAGCTGAACTAACGACATTACAGCATTTGGCTAATAGTAGTCAGGTTGTGGCGGGGATCAGTAATCTGATCCACCAGCTACAGCGGGAACGGGGTATCAGTAATATCTATCTTGCCTCACACTCAGAACATTACGCCAACGAACGCATACAACAACTACAGCAAACACTCGCCAGTGAGCAGCAGTTACGTTTATTGTTAAGCCAGTATTATTTACCTGTCGCCACCGGCAGCTCATCCAGTCGTTTATTGCATTGCATTAGCTTAAGCCTGCAAGGACTGGATAATCTAATGGCACTGCGCAGCCAAATTGCCGAGCAGAAGATTAGCCCGCTACAATCCACTCAGGCATTTTGTCGCTTAATCGCCAGTTTGCTGCAACTGGTTGCCGATGTGGCCGAAGGTGCCGGTGAACCCCAACTCACGCGTTTGTTAGTGGCCTTGTTTAATCTGATGCAGGCTAAAGAATATGCCGGCCAGGAACGCGCCTGGGGCGCAATAGGTTTTGCTTGTGGCCGCTTCGAACCGGCGTTGTGTGAACGGCTGCAACAACTGCAACATGCGCAAAGTGAACAATTACTCAGCGCCCGCGAACTTGGTAGCGCAATCCTGGATAACGCCATACTGGATGAGCAATTAAGTGGCAATGCTGATTTACAGCAACTGCGCAAGTTAATGCAACAGCTTAGTGATGGTACCGAGGTGGCTGCTGCCCTTAGCGAAGTCTGGTTCGAGTTTTCAACCCAGCGCATTGATCAGCTTTATCAATTAGAGCAGCAGGTGTTACAGGCGCTGCATGCTAAAGCCCAGCAAAAACTTAATGAGGGCGAACAGGCAATGCGCCAGCATCGTCAACAGTTACGCTCGCTCAGTGAACGCACCGCTGGCCCGGAGCAGCCGACCAGCCTGTTATCTGATCCAACACAGCCGGGCCTGTTTGGCACCCTGCCCGAACCGGCGCTGGCAGTATTAGCCAGCGATGGTGCCGGCTTGCACCGAACCTTCTACGATTTACTGCAAGAACAAGCGCAGCATATTCAGCAAATGCAGCTGCAATTACAGCAAGCCAAACAAGCCCTGACAGACCAGAAACAGGTAGATAGAGCTAAGTTGTTGCTGATGCAACAGGCTAAGCTAAGTGAACAGCAAGCTTATCGGCAGCTACAACAAATGGCCATGCATTCGCAGCAGCAACTAACTGAAGTTGCTGCTGCGGTGATCGCTGCCCATACGCAAAAATAATTGTCTAAACCGAAGGGCGAGGTGCAGGAAGTGCCGAGTAATTGTGCTATCAAAGCGATTTAACCTTCAGCCATATGCACACACTCTCTAATATTAAAAATACATACGGAAATGCTATTTTTTTTAGCATATATATATATACTGTATATACAAATAGAAAGTTGAGGCCAACGAATGGCAATATATATTTCAGAAAAAGTTAAAAAGAAAATTATAGATAAACACTCTTTAACTCTTGACGAAGTGTATGAGGCAATATCAGGTAGGATCGCTGGTTATCTAGAAGACACCAGAGAAGAGCATAAAAGCGACCCTCCAACATACTGGTTTATCGGTAGCACTGATTTTGGCAAGCTAATTAAGATAGTATTTATATATAAAGATGGCTCTATTATCATCAGAACAGCGTATGAGGCGAACCACAAAGAGTTAGCCATCTACAGAAAATACGCTTAAGCACCACAACGGAGATTTATACAATGAAACAACCTACCTACGACGATTCACAGGACGTCAAGTGGGACGATGGCATTTACGGCACAAGTGAAGAGCATGTCCGTAAAGTGGAATTATCTGACGAAATGATGACCCAGTTTGATAAAGCTGCTTCCATGACGTTGATTTCAATTCGTTTACAAGATGAGTTAATTGCAGACTTAAAGGAAATAGCAGGCTTACACGGGATTGGTTACCAACCTATGATTCGCCAGTTGCTTAAACGGTTTGTAGTAGCGGAGCGTAAAATCATTGCTGCCAGAAATGAAGCGATGCAAATTAAAGTTGAACCACAACAACATTGCGAAGATCACTTAAAGATGGCTTAGCCTAGAGTATTAAAAAGCAAAACGCCAGCGCGAGGCTGGCGTTTTACATTAGTGGTGCCCAGAGGCGGAATCGAACCACCGACACGCGGATTTTCAATCCGCTGCTCTACCGACTGAGCTATCTGGGCAAAACTGTTGGTGCCGCTTATCCGAGTCGAACGGATGACCTACTGATTACAAGTCAGTTGCTCTACCAACTGAGCTAAAGCGGCTGCGACACTGTTTGGTGTGATTTGTACAACACCATTTAATATGGTGCCCAGAGGCGGAATCGAACCACCGACACGCGGATTTTCAATCCGCTGCTCTACCGACTGAGCTATCTGGGCAATGCGGCGTATTAAACGGATTTTGCGAAGTTAAGTCAACAGAAATTTTCTAAAACACCACTGACAGCTTATAAGTTGAACAACAATTGCCAATCACACTATTATAACCTAAGAAATTATACTGCTTTTGGGCTAGAAAACTTGGTAAGATAGTCTAAGGAAGCAAAACAGCAATATCGCATTAAGATTCAAGGATCTCGACTCCCCAATGGAAAAAGCCACCTTTACCAAATCGCTATTACTGTACCTGTTTACTGTACTCGTACTTTGTCTAACTCTGCAAACACTCCTATTCAGTAGTTTTAGCAACACAGATCCACAGATCGCAGAAAACGATCATTTACCACTACTGTTGGCATTTTTAGTTAGCCTGGCTACGGGATTATTATTATTCACTGTAGTCAGCTATGCTATTTCGAAGTTTTTGAGAAATAAAATTAACCCCTTACTGCATGGCATGCAACACGCCTTAGCAAAAGACCAATTCTCAGGTACAGTCGAAAGTTATGCTAAGGATGACTTTGGCCAGCTTGGTACCACGATAAACACGCTGTTACGTCGTTTACAACAGAGCCAACAAGCGCTGGAGCAATCTGAAGCTAATATTGCGCAACTCAAACAAGAAGTAGAGCAGCGTATCAAAGAGCGTACTGACGCGCTGGAAACCGCTAAATTAACCGCTGAAAAAGCCAACGAAGCTAAATCTACCTTTTTGGCAACCATGAGCCACGAAATACGTACGCCGATGAATGGTATTATCGGTACCGTTGATTTACTGCGGAAAACTCAGCTAAGTACCTCACAATTTCGCCTAACCGATACCATCCGGGAATCGTCTTTTAGCCTGCTGCGTATTCTTGATGATATTTTAGACTTTTCAAAAATTGAAGCCGGCAAATTAGAACTGGAAAATTTGCCACTTTCTCTGACCGAGATTATTGAGGCAGTGGGTCAAATCTTAGTTTCCGTTGCTTATCAGCGCCAACTAGATCTAAAGATCTACATTGATCCTCGTATCCCGGATGGCCTAATAGGCGATCCGGTGCGGCTAAGGCAAATACTATACAATCTGGCGGGTAATGCGATTAAATTTACTGAAACCACGCCTGAAAAACTCGGTGTGGTGTTGATCTCCGCCCGTTTGCAAGACGAAAACCTTGACTTCAGCCAAGTTATCCTGAGTGTTTCAGATAATGGTCGCGGTATGACACAGCGGCAAATTAACTATGTTTTTCATCCATTTAATCAGGCAGAAGGCGCTATCACCCGCAAGTTTGGTGGCACGGGTTTGGGGCTGTCTATTTGTCAGCGTTTGACATCCCTAATGTATGGTGAAATAGACGTGCAAAGTGAACTTGGGAAAGGTACTGAATTTCAGGTGCGTATACCGATGCGCCGCTCTAGCGAAATAAGCTACCTAGCAAAGGATACGCTTAATAACCTCTTTATTTGCTTATTTAGCCAAGACAGCCACAACCAACAGCACTTGTCAGACTATGTGCTGCACTGTGGCGCCAATTTAGAGCGGGTTAACAGTATTGCAGCGCTGCAGCAGCAAGCAGAACAGGTTAAACCCTTACCGGAGCCGCAGCTTGCCGTTTGGTTAATTGACGCTACCTATGAACAAATATCAACCGCCGAGGTGGCACAACTCATAACCCACCCTAAGTTACAAAGCGTCAAGTTTGTCATTATTACTAACCAGTCTGAATTATCCGATCTGCTTTTTGATAATGCGCTTTATTTGCATAGTAGCCCCATTTGTCGTAGTCAGGTATTGGATGCTATCCAGATTGTCAGCGGACGCAAAACGCGCCCAACAGTAGTAAAACCTTCACTATCAGCACCGACGCTGCCCAGCATCATACAGGCACGTGAAAGCCGCCAAATAGTGTTGCTGGCAGAAGATAACCTGATGAACCAAAGAGTGATTGTCGAACAGCTCAATGCATTAGGTTATGCAGTTGAAGTGGCCGATGATGGTGCTATCGCGTTAGACAAATGGCGTAAATATCACTACTCCTTGGTATTAACTGATTTACATATGCCCAATATGAGTGGCTATGATTTGGCAAAGGCTATTCGTAAAGAAGGGCTACAGCGGCCAGATAACAGCCAGTTCACCCGTATTGTTGCCATTACCGCCAATGCATTAAAAGGTGAAGAACAAAAATGCCTTAGCGTAGGTATGGATGCTTATATCACTAAACCGCTAGAGTTAACCACATTGGAAACTGTTATGCAGCGTTGGCTGCCGTTAAAAAACGTGCTGGATCAGACTCCAGTTAATTCAGCAACGGCTTATGGCGCATAAGTGAGTCTTTGCTTACTACGTAAAACAACAATGGTGCAATTTCTCAGCACCATTGTTGCTCTGGTAGCGACCAGCTCATGCCATGTTGACAATAAGTCGTCTCAGCTGCAGTTTAGGTGGCAGATGTATCCAATGGTGGGAGATTTTTTATCAATTGATCTAACGCCTGCATCTGTGCTAAGTAGGGTTCTAGTTTCGCCAGTGGTAGCGCACAAGGACCATCACACTTGGCCAAATTTGGATCCGGATGCGCTTCAATAAAGAGCCCAGCCAGCCCCAGTGCCATACCAGAGCGCGCCAGCTGTGCCGCTTGGGCGCGACGACCATCGGCGGAATCTTCCCGGCCACCGGGCTTCTGTAAGGCATGAGTCGCATCAAAAATAACAGGCGCGAATTGCTTCATCTCATCCATACCGAGCATATCCACCACTAAATTGTTATACCCAAAGCTGGAGCCGCGTTCACAGAGTATCACTTGCTCATTACCGGCTTCGGCAAATTTCTTCAGGATATGCCGCATCTCATGTGGCGCCAAAAACTGCGGCTTTTTCACATTGATAACAGCCCCGGTTTTTGCCATCGCTACCACTAAATCCGTTTGCCGGGCTAAAAACGCAGGTAATTGAATAACATCCACCACTTCGGCCACCGGTGCCGCCTGATAAGGCTCATGCACATCGGTAATTAAGGGTACGTTAAAGGTCTGCTTAATTTCTTCAAAAATGCGCAAACCTTCTTCTAGCCCCGGCCCGCGGTAGGAATGTACCGATGAGCGGTTAGCTTTATCAAACGACGCCTTGAAGACGTAAGGGATCTGCAGTTTTTCACACACCCGTACATAGTGTTCGGCAATTTGCATTGCCAAATCACGTGATTCCAGCACATTCATGCCACCAAACAACACAAAGGGCTTGTCATTCGCCACTTCAATTCCGGCAACATTAACGATGTTGTTTTGCATAAGAGATCCGTATTCTCAGTTTAAAAAAAGCTTATCAAAAAGGTAAAAACAGTGGCTGCTTACTCAAGGCCACTCGCACCATTAAGCCCAGCCATCCCAGCGCACCCAGGAACGACAACCAGCGAATCGCCACTGTACGCCCTTTTAGGGCAGAGTAACCAAGGGCAATATAGGCCAGCAAGGCAATCACTTTTTCAGTCAGCCAACCATTGACAAAAGGATACTGCTGAATCGTTAACATCAGTGCCACAGCCGATAATAATAAAAAGGTGTCAACCACATGGGGTGCTATTTTAAAAAACTTACGCTGCAAGAGTGCGGAATCTTTTAATCGTAAAGCAAAACGAATAAATAACAGCAACACACTTAACGCCACCAGCAATAAATGTAAATGCTTAAACGCCATATACATAGTGAACATACCCCGCTTAATTAATGAGAGTTTTATAGTCAGAATTACAGTGGCGCTAAGGTATCATCATCCGGATATTTTTGCAGTATTGCTTCCAGCTTCCCGACTACAGATTTAAAAGTTTCAACTAATTTAGGCTCAAATTGCCGGCCTACTTGCCCTTCAATTTCGGCCATTACCTGCTCTAAAGTCCAGGCATTTTTGTAACAACGCCGGTGTCGTAGCGCATCATACACATCAGCTAGTGCGGCGATACGGGCAAAAATATGAATATCCTCCCCTTTGCGACCATCTGGATAACCGGTGCCATCCCATTTTTCATGATGATCGCGGGCAATAACGGCGCCCGCCTGAATAATAGAACGCTTGGAGTTTTTCAGGATATTAAAACCGATACTGGCATGGGTTTTCATTACCTGCCATTCCAGTTCATTTAAGCCTTCGGGCTTATTTAAAATAGTATCAGGAATACCGACTTTGCCGACATCATGCAGCGGCGCAGCAAACATCAGCTTCTCTGCATCGACATCAGATAAACCATAAGCCTTGGCCAGCTCATAGCAAATAAATGCAATACGCCTTACATGATTACCGGTTTCCACAGAGCGTTGCTCTACCGCCTCACTTAAGCGATAAACAATCTCTCGTTGGGTATCTTCAACTTCATTTTGTAGCTGCACATTTTCGTAGGCAATTTGCACATTTTGGGCAAACAGCTCAACCAGCTTTTTCTGGTTTTCCGACATGGGGCCGGGCAAACCAGAAACATAAAGCAACGAACCATGAGTAAATTTGCTGCAGCAATAGGCGATTAAATAGTTATCGCGATAAACAATGTCTTTACTGCATAAAGCTTCTTCAAACGCTTCCAGCAGTGCGGGATCGAGCACATCTTTTATTGACTTGCCCTCTTGCAACTCAAATTCGCCTTGGCCGGCAAATACCACCAAATCGTGGGGGTCGGTGGTTTGCACGTTACCCGCTACCAGCGTTGAACTCACCAGTAATGCATCTTCATTACAACCTAAAACCGAAGTCAATTGCTGCAGTACACCATCAATAAATTGCTCCATTGAATGTGATGAAAACAAGTCAACTGAAGCATCGATAATTTTAGCCAACCCCAGCCGGCTCTGTTCTAACGAGATAATATCGCGATAAGAACGTAGACTAGACATAATCACCGTAAACAGTTTTTGTGCGGTCAGCTCCGTCTTAGATTTATAATCATTGATATCATAGTCAACGATCACTTGCCGCTCAGGGGCCTGCCCTGGCTGGCCAGTGCGTAAGATAATGCGTACAAACTGATTCTGCAGTTCGCCTCGAATATAGCGAGCAACCTGCAGGCCGGCATCGTCTGTCTCCATCACCACATCCAGCAACACAATGGCAATATCGGGATGGGCCGCCAATAATATACGAGCTTCTGCGCCGGAATAGGCATTGAGGAATTCCAGCCGTTTGTGCTGAAATTGAAAATCATTTAATGCTAGCTTGGTTACTGCATGTACTTCAGGCTCATCGTCGACGATCAATACTTTCCAGCTACCGTGAATTACAGGCTGATTTACTTCAGGTTCTTCGGCAAATAAAAAATCATCAGACATGATGCGGCTCCCTAGTACAGTCATCCAGATAATTGTTATAAGCTGCTTTTGCTCTAAGGTCAAAAATCTTTATAAAAAACAGCGTTCAGATTAGTTGACCACCGCTGATACGCCACTGACCACCGTAGTCTTTTACCGAGCTAACCTGGCCAAAACCCGCCTGAACCAATAGCGCTTGTACGGCCTCCGCCTGATTGTAACCATGCTCTAACCAAAGCCAGCCTCCGGCTAAAAGATGAGCAGGGGCTTGCTGTATAATCTGCTGCAAATCAGCAAGACCAGCATTCGCGGCAACTAAGGCAGATAAAGGCTCATACGTTAACGCCTGTAAATGCGGATCTGCAGGCTCAATGTAAGGAGGATTACTGACAATAAGTGAAAATTGCTGCTGCGGTATTGCCGAAAACCAGCTGCTTTGCGCCACCTGTACATTGGTAAGCTTAAGTGTAGTCGCATTTTGCTGCGCCAGAGCCACTGCTGCAGGCTGCAAATCGACTGCCATAAGTTGCCAGTCTGGCCGGTGAGCGGCCAATGCCAATGCAATGGCACCGGTACCGGTGCCAAGGTCCAGTACACGGCTCCCCGGTACTAATGGCAAACTAAGCGCTTGTTCTACCAAGATCTCGGTATCGGGGCGCGGGATTAACGTACAAGGCGCCACCGCTAGCTCTAACCCAAAAAAGTACCAGCGGCCAAATATATAGGCCAGGGGTTCTCCCTGTAAGCGCCGAGCCAACAGAGTATTAAGCTCAGCCAATTCGGGTGATGTGAGCTCGCGTTCAGGGTAACTAAACAGATAGCTGCTATTACAATTAAGCACCCGGCATAATACCAGCCGGGCCTCGTGCAGTGGATTATCTGACAAACTGACAAGCGAGGCAGCTGACTGTTGCTGCCACTGCTGCAGCTGCATTAGCGGTTTTCTTCTGCCAAGGCCGCTAACAGATCAGCCTGATGTTCTTGCTTCAGCGGTTCTATCACTTGCTCGAGCTCACCTTCCATCACCTCATTTAACCGGTAAATGGTTAGGTTGATCCGATGATCAGTTAAACGACCTTGAGGAAAGTTATAGGTACGGATCCGCTCTGAGCGATCACCACTGCCTACCAGCGAGCGGCGGGTCGACTGCTCGGCTAGACGACGCCGTTCATCTTCTGCTGCTTGAATGCGCGATTGCAACACACTCATAGCCCGTGCCCGGTTTTTATGCTGCGAACGCTCGTCCTGACATTCCACCACGATACCGGTGGGTAAGTGGGTAATACGAATGGCCGAGTCAGTGCGGTTTACGTGCTGACCACCGGCGCCAGAAGCCCGGAAGGTATCCACTTTCAGATCGGCAGGGTTAATTTCTATGGCTTCGCTTTCTGGAATTTCCGGCATTATCGCCACCGTACAGGCCGAGGTATGCACCCGACCTTGCGATTCGGTGGCCGGCACCCGCTGCACTCTGTGTCCACCTGATTCAAATTTTAGGGTGCCGTAAGCGCCATCACCTTGCACGCTGGCAATCACTTCTTTAAAACCACCGTGTTCGCCTTCGCTAGCACTAATCAGCTCTAGCCGCCAACGTTGCCGTTCGGCGTAGCGGCTGTACATTCTAAAGACATCGCCAGCAAAGATTGCCGCCTCATCGCCGCCGGCACCGGCTCTAATTTCAATAAAGCAGCTGTTGCTATCATTAGGATCTTTAGGTAGCAATAAAATTTGCAATTCACTATCTAACTGCTCAATACGGGCTTTGGCCAGTTTGTACTCATCCTGCGCCATTTCTCGCATGTCAGGATCAGTATCTTTTTGCATTTCTTCGGCCATTTGCAAGTCGTCTTGTGCTTGCTGATAACTCAGAAAGGCTTTATGCAGATCTTCCAACTGGCTGAATTCTTTTGATAACTCACGAAATCGCTTCTGGTCGCTGATCACACCTGCGTCGCTAAGCAAAGCCTGCACTTCTTCGTAACGTTCGACTAAGCCTTGTAGCTTACGATATACCGACTCTTTCATGTTAACCTGATAACCATATTATAAATCGACTAAGACCTTAACCAGCTCGGAGGCTTCCGGCTGATCGGATTGTAATAATTGCCGGATCGCCCGGGTTGGGCTATGCATCAAGCGATTGCTAAGTTTGGTGGCAAGTTCCGCCATGACTTTTTCTGGGTCCTGCCCAGCGGCCAATTGATTATGTGCCCGCGCCACTAATTCGGTTTTTACCTGTTCGCAGCGTTGCCGGTAGTCACGTAGCCAGTCCGCTTTATCTTGTAACTGCAGCCATTGCTGAAAATCTGCCGCGCCACTGTTAATCATTACGCCAGCTTGTTCTGCGGCTTGCTGGCGGTTGTTGAGATTTTGCGCCACAATCGTTTGCAAATCGTCTACCGTATAAAGATAAGCATCTTCCAGTTCGGAAACTTGCTGTTCAATATCGCGCGGTACTGCCAAATCAACCAAAAACATCGGCTTATGTTTACGTAATTTTAGTGCTTGCTCTACCATACCTTTACCTACAATAGGTAAGGTACTGGCAGTTGAAGAAATAACAATATCGGCGTCAGCCAACCGCGCTGGCACTTGAGATAAGGTTAACACCTGCGCATCAAACTGCCGCGCTAAGCTTTCAGCCCGCTCATAGGTACGATTGGCCACACTCAAATGCTTTGCACCCTGCTCGGCTAAATGTTTGGCTACCAGCTCAATCGTTTCGCCGGCACCAATAAGTAACACCCGAACTTTTTCTAATTTGCCAAAAATTTGCTTGGCTAGGGTCACAGCGGCAAAAGCCACTGATACCGCATTAGCACCAATATCGGTTTCGGTACGAACCTCTTTCGCCACCGAGAACGTTTTTTGAAAAAGACGTTCAAATTGCGGATTAATGGTGCCCGCCTGCCGCGATTGATTGTAGGCTTGTTTTACCTGCCCCAGAATTTGCGGCTCGCCCAGCACTAATGAATCCAGCCCAGCGGCCACACGCATCAGATGTTGCACCGCATCCTGATCGCGATACAGATACAAATGCTGCTGTAATTCCGCTAAATTTAGCTGATGAAAGCGGGCCAGCCATTGTAACACCTGCTCTGACTGTTCAGCGTCGCCGCTAAAATACAACTCAGTGCGGTTGCAAGTAGACAAAATAACAGCATCTGCCAAGCGCAGTGTCGCCGACAGCTGTTGCAAGGCTTCAGGCACCTGTTCCGGTGCAAAAGCCAGCTTTTCGCGCAGCGCAACCGGTGCCGTTTTGTGATTAATGCCTAGTGCAAAAATAGCTATCACCTGTATCATGGTTTCTGTGAGGGGCGAATTGTACGAAAAACCCCAGATTAAGAAAAGCAAAAGCAAGGACTTTAGTGTGTCATTCTCAAACCGTCGACTGAGCATATTACTTTTACTGACATTTTTAGCGGGCTGTAGCATTAAACCCAAGACGCCACCGCCAGAACCGGTAATGGCGCCAGCGCAGCGCCAGCAGCAGCTAGCGGCAATGCAGCAGTTTACCGTGCAAGCGTCGATGGGCTTAAAATCACCCGCCGAATCAGTAAGCGGTAATTTACGCTGGCAGCAGTTTAATAATACCGATTATCAAGCCAGATTAGCCAATATGCTGGGTATTAGTTTATTTGAACTGCGCCAGCAAGCCGATTTAACCGAATTGCTGGTGCGTGGCGAACGTTATCAGGCCACCGATGCCAGCAGTTTACTCTGGCAATTAGCCGGTTGGTCAATACCACTGCATGATATGGCATTGTGGTTACGCGGTTTGCCCGGCGACAGCGCAACGGAACTGGAATATGACCACGCCGGACGGCTGATTAGCTTTACCTTAACCGATAGCACCGGTATTCGCTGGCAGCTGAGTTACCGCAGTTTTTTCAACGATGCACTGTCTTTACCCAAACAATTACAGTTGCAAAGCGACGATACGCAAATTCGCTTAGTGATCCGGAGTTGGCAACCATGATATTAAGCTTGCCTGCAGTAGCCAAACTCAACTTATTTTTACATATCACCGGCCGCCGTGCTAATGGCTATCATAACTTGCAAACCTTGTTTCAAATGCTCGATGTCGGCGATATGCTGCATTTTAGCGCCGATCACAGCAATAAAGTGACGCTCGACTGCAGCGATGCCGCATTAAATGGCACCGACAATCTGATTTATAAAGCGGCTATGTTGCTAAAACCCTATGCCACCGCCAATGCCGGCTGTAGTATCAGGCTTGAAAAAAACCTACCGATGGGTGGTGGACTTGGCGGTGGTTCATCCGATGCCGCCACCACCTTACACGCACTAAATAAATTATGGCAACTAAATTTAAGCACTACCCAACTGGCAAATTTAGGCTTAACCCTTGGCGCTGATGTGCCGGTATTTGTCCATGGCAAAACGGCTTTTGCCGAAGGTGTGGGTGAGCACTTACAACCGGTGCAATTACCAGAAAAAACCTATCTTATCGTGACACCGGCTTGTCATATCAGCACCGCAGAGGTTTTTAGCCACCCGGCGTTAAAACGCGATACGCCTGCGATTACTTTAACCGAATTACTACAAAGCGATTGGCAGAATGATTGTCAGCCTCTGGTCGAACAGCTGTATCCTATTGTTGCAATAACCTTACAGTGGTTGATAGAATATGCGCCGTGTCGAATGACGGGTACTGGCGCAAGTGTGTTCGCCGAATTTCCGGATACGGCCAGTGCTCAACATGCCCTTGCGCAGCTTCCGGCAAATTGCCGGGGCTTTATTGCCAGAGGGGTCAACCAGTCACCGTTATTGGCTGCGTTGGCTGATACCGACTACAACAGCTGATGCCGTTTGGCGGTACTATTGTCCAGCACCTTAGTTAGCAAAATTGCTAAACAAAAGCTGAGCAATCCTTAGCCAAGCGGCGTTATAATGATTTAAACCGGACTCACCACTGCCCTGAGGATCCTACCGTGCCCGACATGAAGATTTTCGCTGGTAACGCCATACCAGATCTTGCCAACAAAATCGCCAGCCGTCTTTACATCAAACTGGGAGACGCCGCCGTCGGTCGCTTCAGTGATGGCGAAGTCAGTGTGCAAATCAACGAAAATGTACGCGGTTCAGACGTGTTTATTATCCAATCTACCTGCGCACCAACTAACGATAACCTGATGGAGCTTATCGTAATGGTAGATGCATTACGTCGCGCATCAGCAGGCCGGATCACGGCGGTTATTCCTTATTTTGGTTATGCCAGACAGGATCGCCGGGTTCGTTCCGCCCGGGTACCCATTACGGCTAAAGTCGTTGCCGACTTTTTATCTAGCGTAGGTGTTGACCGCGTGCTGACGGTTGACTTACATGCCGAACAGATCCAAGGTTTCTTTGACGTACCGGTAGATAACGTCTTTGCCAGCCCGGTGCTGTTAGATGATATGCGTAAAAAATCGCTGCAGGCACCCGTGGTTGTCTCACCGGATATTGGCGGTGTGGTGCGGGCTCGTGCAGTAGCAAAACTGCTAAATGATGCCGATTTAGCCATTATCGATAAGCGTCGCCCTAAAGCCAACGTATCACAGGTTATGCATATTATTGGTGATGTAAAAGATCGCGATTGTATTATCGTTGACGACATGATTGATACCGGCGGCACCCTGTGTAAAGCAGCTGAAGCGTTAAAAGAACAAGGTGCGAAGCGCGTGTTTGCTTACGCAACTCATGCCGTTTTCTCTGGTAACGCGCCAGAAATTATCAGCAACTCGGTAATTGACGAGCTAATTATCACTGATACCATCCCGCTGTCTGCGGCTATGCGCGCCATACCAAAAGTTCGGCAATTAACCCTAAGTGAATTATTAGCTGAGTGTATTCGTCGTATTAGCAACGAAGAATCTATTTCTTCGATGTTTGACTAACACTAGCGCATTGCTTTGTAACATTGCTTAGTAACTTATAGCTTCGTAGCACTGTTTTATCGCATTTATTCCAAAACACTGTATAAAGGCGTCTCACCGGCGCCTTTTTCATTTGCAGCTACCCTACGCTGGTGGTAATATGTCGCGCCTTTTGTAAGGGCTACAAGTTGCGGCTGGTCGCAAGCCGCAACACAAACTAATTTTTGGAGTACATCAATGTCTGATGCAATTTTTACATTAACAGCAGAAGTCCGCGCTGACCTGGGGAAAGGTGCGAGCCGCCGCCTGCGTCACGAAGACAAAGTGCCAGCTATCATCTATGGTGGTAGTCAGCCAGCACAATCTGTTACTTTAGAACACTCAAAGCTGTTAAAAGCACAGAGCGTCGAAGCTTTCTACTCTCACATTCTGACTATTAACGTAGCCGGTGAAGAAGTTAAAGCTATCGTTAAAGCCATGCAACGTCACCCGTTCAAGCCAAAAATCCTGCACGTTGACTTCCAACGCGTAGAAGCAGGTCAAGAACTGCATACCACTGTACCCATTCACTTTATCAACGAAGAAGCTGCTGGTAAAAAAGGTGGTGTAGTTGTACACGGTCTGAACGAAGTTGAAATTGCCTGTTTACCACAGGATCTGCCAGAGTTTATCGAAGTTGACGTTGCTGACGTTGAAGTAGGTGTTACCCTGCACCTGACTGACATCAAAGCACCTAAAGGTGTAACTTTTGTGCAGTTAACTAAGGGTGAAGGTCATGACCTGCCAGTAGTTTCTGTCAATAAACCAGCTGGTAAAGCTGAAGAAGACACTGCCGCTGAGTAATGTCTGACGCTGTTCTACCAAAGATACAGCTAGTCGTGGGCCTGGGTAATCCAGGCCCCGAGTACCAATACACCAGACATAATGCTGGCGTTTGGTTTGTGGAGCAGCTCGCCCGAGTTTATAATACTCCACTAAAACCCGAAGCAAAATTTTTTGGCCATACCGGAAAATTCATGCTTGCGGGTCAAGAATTCAAATTACTTATCCCCAACACCTATATGAACTTAAGTGGCAAAGCTGTATTGGCCATGGCACAGTTTTATAAACTGACACCGGAGCAAATACTGGTAGTGCATGACGAACTCGCATTACCTCCCGGCAGTGCTAAGTTCAAATTTGCCGGTGGCCATGCTGGCCACAATGGCTTGCGCGATATAACCAGTAAGCTTGGCAACAATCCGAATTTTTACCGGTTACGGCTAGGGATCGGGCATCCCGGTCATAAAGATCAGGTTACCGGCTTTGTGCTAGGTAAAGCACCAGCCAGTGAACAGAAACTACTCGACGCAAGCATTGATGAAGCCGTAGCTTGTTTTGCCCTGCTGGCCAAAGATGGCTTGGTAAAAGCACAGCACCGTTTACATAGTTTTCAAGCCAGCTAAAATGGCGGGGCAGATCCCGCGGATAACAGCACTTTAAAGGATACACTCATGGGTTTCAAATGTGGCATTGTAGGTTTACCTAATGTTGGAAAATCTACCTTATTTAACGCTCTGACCAAAGCTGGCATTGAAGCGGCCAACTTCCCGTTTTGTACTATCGAGCCAAATACCGGTGTCGTACCCGTACCCGATTTACGGCTGGATAAGCTGGCATCAATCGTTAAACCACAGCGTGTTTTGCCAACAACCATGGAGTTTGTTGATATCGCGGGCTTAGTAAAGGGTGCTTCCCGCGGCGAAGGTTTAGGCAATAAGTTCTTAGCTAATATTCGTGAAACCGATGCCATTGGCCATGTTGTCCGTTGTTTTGATGACGAAAATATTATCCACGTTGCTGGCAAAATTGATCCGGCTGACGATATCGACACGATCAATATGGAACTGGTTTTGTCTGATATGGACAGCGCTGAACGCGCTATTTTCCGGGTTAGCAAAAAAGCGAAAGGCGGCGACAAAGACGCCAAAGCAGAAATGGCCGTGCTGGAAAAAGTAAAGGTACATTTAGAGCAAGGCCACACGCTGCGCCAGCTTGAACTGGATAAAGAAGAAAAAGCCCTAATTGCTTATATGAACTTCTTAACCATTAAGCCAACAATGTATATCGCCAACGTGATGGACGATGGCTTTGAAAATAATCCTTACCTAGACATTGTACAGGCCATTGCCGACAAGGAAGGCGCCATTGTTGTGCCAGTATGTGCCGCCATTGAATCTGAGATTGCCGAGTTGGATGACGATGAGAAAGCCGAGTTTATGGCTGATATGGGCTTAGAAGAGCCGGGGCTAAACCGGGTGATCCGGGGTGGTTACTCGCTGCTTAACTTACACACTTATTTTACCGCAGGGGTAAAAGAAGTACGCGCCTGGACCGTGGCCGTAGGTGCTACCGCCCCTCAAGCTGCCGGGGTAATTCATACCGACTTTGAAAAAGGCTTTATCCGCGCTGAAGTGATTGCTTACGATGATTTTGTGCAATTTAACGGTGAAGCCGGTGCTAAAGAAGCGGGCAAATGGCGTTTAGAAGGTAAAGATTATATCGTGAAAGACGGCGATGTGATGCATTTCCGATTTAACGTTTGACGTTTTAACGCTTGAAAGACCTTGCCAGAATAGCCGAGCATAAGTGCTCGGCTTTTTTATACGTTAAACACGGCGCTTAAAATATCATTGAGTTTGGCTGCACACTAAAACAAGGAGCGGTGCACTTTCTCTACTAAGTAAGCAGGTATTTCTACGCTCTTTCCGGCTAGTCAGGTTTAAAAACCCTCAGGCTGGATATAAATTCGGCAAACAAACTACATCAGCGTAATTATCGCAAAAAAACGGTTGACGCTAATAAGTGAGATCAGCATAATACGCGCCACTTGCTTAGGACAAGTTACAGTGGCTACATAGCTCAGCTGGTTAGAGCACAGCACTCATAATGCTGGGGTCGCAGGTTCGATTCCCGCTGTAGCCACCACTTAACTCCTTGCATGCGGGAATGGCGGAATTGGTAGACGCACTGGATTTAGGTTCCAGCGCCGCGAGGCGTGAGAGTTCGAGTCTCTCTTTCCGCACCACAAGGTGCACACTAAGTAAGTAACAGTTTCTGCAGGGGCGTAGCCAAGCGGTAAGGCAGCGGGTTTTGATCCCGCCATGCGTTGGTTCGAATCCAGCCGCCCCTGCCATTAACTCATGACTTCTCAAAGTTCCCTGTAGGGGCGTAGCCAAGCGGTAAGGCAGCGGGTTTTGATCCCGCCATGCGTTGGTTCGAATCCAGCCGCCCCTGCCATTATTCAGAAAACCCGACCTCGCGTCGGGTTTTCGCTTTTTTGTTCTTCGATAATAAAATTTACGGTGTGTTTTACCAGAGGTAAACGGAGTGCTTACTGCCAGATGCACTGATACCCGGCGTCAGCATTCGTAGCATTTAGATTTGCACAACGCCCTCAGCTGGGTAGTAATTTTCTCCACCGGCCTCGAGGAGCACATCCCTGTGCCCACTCAGCCTGCGCAGCATCCATGCTGCTGTTACAAAAATTCTACCGCAGCTAAGGGCTTAATTGACTCAACTGAGTCATCACGTTAAATCGAGGCAATAGCAATATCAACTTGAAAAATAAAGCACTCTTAAAGAACACCTTTGCAGCCAGGCAGCGAGCCGATATTGCTAAGCAAAGCGTGTACGGCATGGATGCCGGGCAGGAGCCTACATGGAGGTATTTACGGCGTCTTTGCGTGCAATATCGGCTAAAAGCAGTCTGGCGGTTCAGTTAAGCCGATCTATACAAAGCCTCTCTTACAAACTGATGAAGAAAACAGCTACCCAGCTGAGGGCGTTTTGCACAGATCTAAATGCTAAGAACGCTGACTCAAAACACCCCATTGCCCACTGCATACTTTGTCAAAAGCTTTTTCGCCACACCGGTATTGGCAGCCAAACGCAGCCCTTGCTGCCGGATAAAGCTAAGGGCATCTGACTCGCGGCGAAAGGTCTGATAAATCACATCCATTGCGCTCATCATCAAGGTATTTTGCACTTTACGCTGCCACTGATACTGCAGCAAGCTGGCACTGTCAGCCAAATCCCGGCCAGCTTGCACGTTCTCCGTCAGGGTTTCCACTAATAGCATGGCATCAGCAAAACCTAAATTAACACCCTGCCCTGCCAAAGGATTAATAGTGTGCGCCGCATCGCCCGCTAACACCACCCGCCCCTTAACGTACTGCTGTGCTTGCATCCGTGCCAGCGGAAACCAGGCAGAGCTTTTTAACTTCACTGCGCCCAGCTCATCTGGAAAAGCAGCAAGAACAGCCCGTTCCAATGCCGCAGGTGCAAGTTGTGCCAACTGTTTTATCTTAGCCGCCTCGTCATACCACACCAGCGATGCCTGAGCACCGGGTAAAGGCAGAAAAGCTCTGGGGCCACTGGGATAAAACTGCTGCCAGGTAATATCTTGCTGCGGATAAGGCGTATCAACATAGGCCACTAAACAGGCCTGCTGATATTGCCAGCCTTGGGTGCCAATACCAGCAAGTTGTCGTACTGCTGACTGCGCACCGTCGGCACCAATTAGCAGTTTAGCGCTAAGCTCCCGGCCATCACTTAAGGTTACTTCGGCCGAACTGTCGCTTTGTTTCAGCGCCACAATATGTGTGTCGGTAATCACCGTTACCTGATCGTTAAATTGCTGCCATAACGCCAGTTGTACCAGATTATTCTCTACGATATGGCCCAAATGCGGCTCACCAATCTCCTCTGCGGCAAAACGTACCGCCGCTTTTGCCTCGCCAGCTTGTAAAAACTGATAGGGGCAAAGCCGCATTTGTGCTAACGCTTGCCAGGCGCCCAATGTGGTTAGCCAGCGCTCAGAGCGTAAGTTTAATGACGACACCCTAAGATCAATAGCGCTGTCGGCCGTATAAGCGGCTGGCTGTTGTTTTTCTAACACGATAACTTGCAACCCTGCCTGACTTAACGCCACCGCAAGTGCTGCCCCTACCATACCGCCACCGCTGATTATCACATCTGTGTCAACCATTTGTGTTGTCCTCTGACACTGCTCACTTAGACCTGAACTTAAAGTACTGCGACCGAAAATTGACAGGTAAACTGTGGTAAATTTTGCTAAGGTTAACAACAATTTTGTGGCGGGCAAAACACCTAGATCAAATAACCGGAAAAAATATTGACGACCGGCGGAAAATACGGCATTTTGCGCGCCCTGTTATACTTTACAAATACGCTGCTAAGCCAAAAACAGCGTAGTTTTTAATGCTGATAAGCATAACACTGAACCCCTATTGCAAAACTGAATTGGAGATGGCTGATGCGTAATGTAACCGTTGCTGCTACCCAGATGATTGGTGGCTGGAATGTTGAAGAAAATATTGCCCGGGCAGACAAGCTGGTGCGCGAAGCCGCTGCACAGGGCGCTCAGATTATCCTGATCCAAGAGCTGTTTGAACGTAATTATTTTTGCCAGAAACAAAAACCAGACTATCTGGAATTTGCTGTACCGGTAGCTGAAAATGCTGCTGTTAAACATTTTGCCAAGGTAGCCAAAGAGCTGGCGGTGGTATTGCCAATCAGTATCTACGAGCGGGCCGGTAACTGCCTGTACAACACTGTGGTGATGCTGGATGCCGATGGCAGCAATATGGGAATTTACCGTAAGAGCCATATCCCTGATGGCCCAGGCTATAGCGAAAAATACTACTTCACGCCGGGCGATACCGGTTTTAAAGTGTGGGATACCCGTTACGCTAAAGTAGGTGTCGGTATTTGCTGGGATCAGTGGTTCCCAGAGTGTGCTCGCAGTATGGCCTTAATGGGTGCTGAGCTGATTTTCTATCCAACGGCTATCGGTAGCGAGCCACATGATGCCACCATTAGCTCACGCGATCACTGGCAGCGCACCCAGCAAGGCCATGCCGCCGCTAACTTAACCCCGGTTATCGTCTCTAACCGCATTGGTACCGAAACTGAAGGCGATTTCTCTATTACTTTCTATGGCAGCTCCTTTATTGCTGATCATACTGGCGCCAAAGTACAAGAAGCCAACGAAACCGATGAAGCGGTATTAGTGCATACTTTTGATTTAGACGAAGTGGCCGCTATCCGCCGCGCTTGGGGTGTATTCCGCGACCGTCGTATTGATATCTACGATACGCTACTGACTAAAGACGGCAAAATTAACCCGGAGAATAGCAAGTGAGCCAAACGCTAACGTCAACGCCAAAACAAGACGGCTTTAGCATGCCGCCCGAATGGGCACCGCATAAGCAAACCTGGATGATCTGGCCAGAGCGCACCGATAGCTGGCGGTTAGGCGCCAAGCCGGCGCAAGCGGCCTTTGTGGCGGTGATTAAAGCCATAGCCGGTTTTGAGCCGGTTTCTGTTGGTGTATCGGCAGCTCAATATGCTAACGCCTATGCCCAATTAAGTCAGGCGGAAACGAAGTTCCCGATCCGGGTGCTCGAAATCTCCAATAACGACGCCTGGTGCCGTGATACCGGCCCGACCTTTGTTAGTAATGGTCAAGGCGAAGTACGCGGTGTCGACTGGACCTTTAACGCCTGGGGTGGTCTGAATGGCGGTTTATACTTCCCCTGGGATCGCGACGATCAGGTTGCCAGTAAAATTCTGGGTATTGAACAGTTGCCACGCTATCGCACTGAAGGCTTTGTGCTGGAAGGCGGCGCTATCCATGTCGATGGCGAAGGCACCCTGCTCACTACGGCTGAGTGCTTATTAAACGCTAACCGCAACCCACATCTAAGCCGCGAAGACATCGAAGCCATGCTGCGTGAACAGCTGGCTATTGAAAAAGTACTATGGTTAGAAGACGGTATTTTCAACGATGAAACCGATGGCCACGTTGATAATATGGCGTGTTTTGTGAAACCCGGGGAAGTGCTGTTAGCCTGGACTGACGATGAAAACGATCCGCAGTATGCCCGCAGCAAAGCGGCGTTGGACTATTTAGAAGCCAGCACCGACGCTAAAGGCCGCAAAATTAAAGTGCATAAACTGACGGTACCGGCGCCTATTATCGCCAAAGCCGAAGAATATGCCTCTGTTGATCAGTCCATGGCAGCCATTCCACGCGAGGCCAATGCCCGTTTAGCTGGCTCTTACATTAATTTCTATTTATGTAATGGTGGCTTAATTTTACCGACTTTTGATGATCCAAACGATAAGGTCGCGGCCGACATACTGCAGCAACTGTTTCCAGAACATCAGGTGGTTACGGTACCGGGGCGGGAAATTTTGCTAGGTGGCGGTAATATTCACTGTATTACCCAACAACAACCTTTAGCCTAACGTTAAGAAAATAGGATCAACCATGGCCAAAGCCTGCGCCTTACATATTCTGGTGAAAACCAAAGAACAAGCAGATAAGCTTAAACTGCAACTGCAAAAAGGCGCCGACTTTGGCAAGTTGGCCAAGCAACATTCGCTTTGCCCGTCAGGTAAAAAAGGTGGCGATCTGGGCGAGTTTCGTAAAGGGCAAATGGTTAAACCCTTTGATGATGCCGTATTTAAAGGGCCACTTTTAGAAATTCTGGGGCCGGTAAAAACCCAGTTTGGCTTCCACTTAATTAAAACGCTCTATCGGAATTAATAGCGTTAGTAAGTGCACGGTAGCAGCCGCTGTCGTCACTTCTTAACGCCTCCCCAAATAATAAAGCAGGAACTTAGATGCAGCTCAGGCGCGCAGCACAAACTGATATCATCGAGTTAATGAGTTGGTTTAATACCTTGGGCGAGGTGACAAGTTGGGCGGGACCGGGTTTTCGCTTTCCGTTTAGCATAGCCAGCTTTGCCGAAGATGTTAGGCTTAGCAGTGTCAGCTCATGGATACTGCAGGCTGGCGATGGCCAAATACTGGGATTTGGCCAGTATTCAATGCAATCAGGCCACTGCCATTTAAGTCGGCTGGTAATTCATCCGCAGTTTCGAGGTCATGGTTTTATCCAAATACTATTGGCTAAATTACTACGCCAGGGTAAAGCAGCGCTACAAACCCGCTCTGCTTCGCTTTTTGTCTTTAAAACCAACCCAGGCGCGATGCGCGCTTATCAACTCGCAGGCTTTATCGAGCAGCCACATCCGCAAGGACTGCTACATGAGCTTTGCAGCTATATGGTGCTAACCGAAATGGTTTAAGCTTTACCAAGCGCCTTGGCTCTTAGCTTAGCCTTTAACTTACCAGCAGCCTGTCGCTTAGCGGGTCCATCTTGCCGATTACCAGGGCGCTGCCCTGGCTTGTGTGCGCTTGGCTCATTCGGTGCCTGAAAATGCGGATCATGCTCATAACCGGGTAAAATTTGTGTAGGCAATACTTGTTGCGTAAGCTTTTCAATATCCTGCAATGCGCCTAGTTCATCTGGCCCAATCAGAGTAACAGCTTCGCCACTTAAGCCTGCCCGGCCAGTACGACCAATACGGTGTACGTAATCTTCGGCCACTTGCGGTAAGTCGTAATTGACCACATAAGGCAACTCACTAATATCTAAACCACGGGCAGCGATATCGGTAGCCACCAATATCCGTACTTTACCTTGTTTAAAATCATCCAACGCACGCTGTCTGGCGCCTTGTGCTTTGTCGCCATGAATAGCGGCCGTGGTTAAACCATCTTTTTGCAGCTGTTTGGCTAAGCGATCTGCGCCATGTTTGGTTCGGACAAACATCAGCACCTGTTGCCAGTTACGGGCACCGATTAAATGTGAAATTAACTCGCGCTTACGATGCCGGTCCACCAGATACACTTGCTGGGTTACCCGCTCTGCCGTAGCGTTAGCCGCAGCGACTTCAATTAGCACGGGCTTATTTAACAGTGCATCAGCCAGTTGTTTAATCTCTTTCGAGTAGGTTGCTGAAAATAACAAAGTCTGCCGCTCGGCCGGCAGCTTAGCCATAATCCGCTTGATATCAACAATAAAGCCCATATCCAGCATCCGGTCGGCTTCGTCCAGTACCAGAACTTCCAACTGGCTTAAATCGACCGTTTCCTGATGTAAATGATCAATTAAGCGTCCCGGCGTTGCCACCAAAATGTCTAAGCCTTGCTCGGCGGCATCGTACTGTGGTCGAATGGACACCCCACCATAAAATACCGCACTGCGCACAGACATATGACGGCTATAGGTTTGTACACTCTCAAACACCTGCTGTGCTAGCTCGCGGGTCGGGGTAAGTACCAACACCCGCACTTGTGCCCTTTGTAAGACTTTCGGCGCATTGAGCAACTGTTGCAGCAATGGTAAGGTAAAAGCCGCTGTTTTGCCGGTCCCGGTTTGGGCACCAGCCAGTAAATCCTTACCCTGTAAGATCTGTGGAATACTTTGTTGCTGTACTGGCGTAGGCTCAGCATAGCCCTGCTCTGCTAAAACGCGTAAAATGGGCTCAGCCAGAGCCAGGGATTGAAACGACATGCTTAATTCCAAAAAAGTCTTAATGGCGAACATAAAATAATGGATGATTATAGCAGATGCGCCTGCTACAAGATATTGTGAGTACTATGCCAGCTATATGACTGAACAACAGTGGTTTCTCTATATGATACGCACCGCTACCGGCCAGCTTTATACCGGTATTAGTGTGGATCCGGTACGGCGCTTGCGCCAGCATAGTGGTGAGCTGAAAGGCGGTGCTAAAGCCCTACGTGGTAAAGGGCCGCTGCAATTGGTCTATCAGCAAGCCTATGCCGATCGCGCTAGCGCCAGCAAAGCCGAATATCAATTAAAACAACGTAGTAAAGCAGCAAAAGAGCTGCTAATTAGCGAGCAATAATGGAAAATTTTTATCTAGTTTTAGCCTATCTGCTGATTGGCATGTTGCTAAGACGTTTACCAGCGATGCCAGAAAATAGCGGCATAGTACTCAATATTTATGTGCTGTATGTCGCCTTACCGGCGCTTATTCTGAAAAATATAAAACTGCTGGAGTTTTCATTTTCCTTATTGATCCCGGCGGTTACCCCCTGGTTATTATTGTTAGTGGTGGTGGCTACCGTATTAACCCTAAGCAAGCTTTTTAACTGGTCACGCGAAGTGACGGGCGCCTTACTGGTCGTGCTGCCGCTGGGTAATACCTCCTTCCTCGGCTATCCTATGACTGAGGCACTATTTGGCCAAAGCGCCATGCCCTATGCCGTAGTCTATGATCAGATCGGTTCCTTTATTACGCTAGCTACCTATGTCACCATTGTGGCCGCTATTTACAGCCCGACCATGACCAAGCCTACACCAAAAGCTATCTTTTTGAAAATTATTGCTTTTCCTTCATTTATCGCCTTAATTGTTGGATTACTCTTCAGAGATGTTAGTCTGCCGCCGTTAGCCAATTCCCTGATTGATAATTTGGCAGCCACCCTGGTGCCAGTAGTGATGATTGCGGTGGGTTTTCAGCTTAGCTTTCGCTTTAGTAAAAGTGAGGTGTCGCCTCTTATTAGCGCCCTTGGCATTAAACTGCTATTAATGCCGCTCTGTGCCTGGTTTATATGGGCAGCGCTGGGACAAGAAGGCTTAGCCGTGCAAATCAGTATTTTTCAGGCGGCGATGCCGCCGATGATCTCGGCCGGTGCCATTGCTATTATGGCAGGCCTTGCGCCGCGGCTGGTCAGTGGTATTATCGGCTTTGGTATTTTATTGGGACTGGTCAGCTTACCTATAGTATTTTGGCTGCTGCAATAAGGTAACTTGCTCCTTCGTTATACTGGTTTTTGCTGTTCAAGCTTTTTAATATGTTCAGTCAGCCCTAATGCCTGCTCTACATCCAGCATAATAGCAATGCCAGTATCAAGCTTCTCATCTAAGCCGCCAATATCGACCAAAACATCCATCACTTGCTGCGCTCTACGCTCTTCAACCAATACGAGAATGACATCACGCGGATTCAATACTTCCAAGCCAAAGATGCCAATAGCCTTATTTAACCCCATCCCCCTTGCACTGCTAATAATGGTTGCACCTGTAGCACCCGCTTTTCTTGAAGCATCCAACAATTTGTCTGTTTTATCGATGTCGTTAAACACCATAATGAGTTTAAATTTCATGTTATGACTCCTGGCTAATTAGTAAGGTTATAACATAATTAACAAAAGCGTTGTTGATCCTTCTCAATACTACAGACTTTTCCAACTGCGCTAAGAGGTTTTTATCGAAACAGTCGTAATACGCTCAGCAACGATCTCTTCAACAATAAACTCATACTGATGCCAATTAAAACAACTGTTCTCTACCACTTCAGCAGGCAGATGCTGTTTACAGAATGCTTCCAATGTTAGTTGGGTATCGACTGCTGGAAAATCTAAGTTATAACACCAACGTAAATCGCCGATTTTACTGGCACCTTTTAACCTGAGTATTGTTGGCAGTTGTGCAGCGTTATAACCTTGCTCAGAAAATATTTTTTCTAGCATAGGTTTATAATCATGCTTTAGCACTACAAACAAGTGATCGTCTGGCTGTAAAATGGTAGAGCCGCGCGGGGGGATCACTTTTTCGGCGCGGGTGATCATGGCTACCACAACACCTTCAGGCAATGCCATTTGCGATAAGCGACGATTCGCAGCGCGCGAATGGGCAGTCAGTGTATATTCAACAATTTCAGCATCCACCTCACCCAAGGCGGTAATCTCTAAGGTCGCGGCCGCTTTCGCGGGTATGGCTTCAATTAAACCCAGTTTTTTCGCTACAAAAGCCAGGGTAGAACCTTGTAAGGTGGCAGAAATCAACACCACGAAGAATACCGCGTTAAAGATAACTTCGGCTCCCTCTAAGCCATACATCAACGGGAAAATAGCCAGAATAATCGGAACAGAGCCACGTAACCCTACCCATGAGACGAGTGAGGTTTCGCGCCAGTTAAAACCGAATAGCTTTAAGATAGGGATCACTGCTAACGGGCGGGCAATAAAGATTAAAATGACGGCAATGAGTAGCCCCTTCCACCATACCTCCAACAGCGAACTGGGGTTTATTAACAAGCCTAATAGCACAAACATGGTGATTTGACTGAGCCAAGCTAAGCCATCGTGAAATAAAAAGGTGGTTTTTTGAAAAGCAAATTGCCTGTTACCAATAAACACACCACAGATAAAAATTGCCAGAAAACCACTACCGCCCAGATTGGCCGCTAAACCAAATGCCAGTAAACCAGATGCAGCAACAAGCACCGGATATAAGCCGGTGGCCTGTAACTGGATACGGTTGATAAGCTGTAAAGTCAAGTAACCAACCAGTAAGCCAATTATTGCGCCGCCTCCCATTTGCACAAAAAACAGCTGTAAAACACCCACCCCGGGCTCTAAACCATTAACCAGAATTTCCAGAAGGCTTACCGTTAAAAATATCGCCATAGGATCGTTAGAAGCACTTTCTATTTCGAGTGTTGATTTTAAACGATTATTTAAATTGATACCGGCGTTACGCAATAATGAAAAAACCGCAGCAGCATCTGTAGAGCCGACAATAGCCCCAATTAACAGGCCTTCCATCAAGGTAATTGGCAAAATAAAACTGGCCGCGATACCGGTTATAGCCGCAGTTAACACTACGCCAAGAGTTGCGAGTGCAGAAGCGGGTTTCCAAACCCTTTTGATAGATGACAACGGTGTTTGTAAGCCGCCATCAAACAAGATAAAGGCCAAAGCGATAGTGCCCACAGCATGAGCAAATTCAGGATTATTAAAAGCTAGCCGACCAAATCCTTCTTCACCGGCTAACATTCCCACCAGCAGGAATAAGACCAACATAGGTAAGCCAAGTCTTGCCGATAGTTTACTCGACAAGATCCCCAGTAAGATTAAAACAGCAGCAACTAAAATAAGTTGATCAATCAGGAACATCTGGCTACCTATAAAATACAAAATTGGAAAGGTATTTAAAGCTTTTAATTGTAACGAAATCTACTTTAAGCAAAAGCTAGTTTAGTTATTTATGCTATTCAACTTAATTAATTTAGCGCTTCATACACTAGCGTTAGAATAGTGCCGTAGCGTCCGGTTTCAAAGCTATCACCCATGAAACGATAGCTGTCGCCATCAGCTACAATAGGGCTGTGCTTTTTATTAGTTAATAGCACCACCATTAACTGTTGCGCTGGATCAATCACCGTGGCGGTGCCGGTCCAGCCAGTATGGCCATAGGCATAATCACTGGCGTAAGCACCAAAATGCCAAGCTAAATCGCCCTTTATCGCGGTGCGCCAGCCCAAGCCAAATTTATGATCATAGGGCGAAGCAGCAAGAAACTGGTGCAACGTGGCCTTATCAAAAAACTGTTGCCAGCCATAACCACCACCTTGTAAAGAAACGGCCATCAATATCGCTAAATCATGGGCAGTGCTAAACAAACCGGCATGTCCTGCTATCCCTTGGAAAGAATAAAACGCTTTCTCATCATGCACTTCGCCAAGTACTACCGTTTTCCGATTAGCCGGAAAGTCAACCCGGCCACCGCGGCTATTACCATCCAGCTCAGTGGCGGCAATGCGCTCTGGATCGATACCCTTTAATAACGGATTAAACATAGTATTATTTAACCCCAGAGCCTGATAAAAGTGTTGTTCCAGATACTGATCCAGCGGCTGACCACTAATCCGCTCAATTAGCATGCCCAGCAGCATATAGTCGACATCACTATAGACCGCTTGCACACCGCGCGCCGTGGCAAAAGGCACCTTGGTTAAAATTAGCTGTTCGGTATGGGCTTTGTTTAATGAGTAAAACTCCGGGCCATGCCGATTATCCGGCCGGAAAAAATGCACTTCCGGCGGGTAACCAGCGGTATGGTATAGCAAATCACTTACGCTACGTGTCTCACGACCCTCGCCCTGATATTCTGGAAAATAATGTTGAATAGGCAGGGTGACATTGAGCTTCCCTTCGCTCACCAAATGCATTAAAGCGTAGTTTGTGGCATACATCTTGGTATTAGAAGCGATATCAAAAATGGTGTCTGCTTGCATCGCTACCGGTGTAACCAGTTGTTGCGCTGCGCGGTCATACCGCTGGGCATAGCCATATGCGCTGTGCTTGATCACTACGCCGTCTTTCACTACCAGCAGCACTGCGCCTGGAAAACCTTCGTCAATTTCCTGCGTAATAAGCTTATCAACAGCGCTAAACGCCGCTTGGTAACGCGTTAAATCAGTACGCAATGTCGGATAAGGCAGGCTAAGCTGCACAGTAGCCTCAGCCGGTGTTACCGCTAGTAACTGCAAACGGTTCTCACCATTACGGGTATAAGCCGCTAAATCAACCTTAAAAGGGCTGCCGTCGAGCGGTCGTTTTATACGCAGCGACTGTTGATTTACCTGTAACAGCAGCTCTGTAGCCTGCTGCATATTTACCAGTATTTCGCCTTGTCCGGCATAGGCTAAAAAGCTGCGCCGGTTATTGAGTGCAACACGGTCACTGCGTTGTTCTGGCCACTGCAATTGCAATTGTCCCGCGCCACTGGCCAGCGCCAATTGCTCGGCGGCACTCAAAGGCTGTATTAGCGGGTAAACCAGAGCAGTGGTTGGTTGGGTCTGTGAACAGGCAGCTAATAAGCTTAGCGAGCAAGCCAGTATCAAAAAACACCATCGTTGCATACTGTCTTCCTCGCTGTCAGTTATGGGTTTGGGTATAGCCGTGTTAGTTAAGCGTTATCCTGGCAAACTTGCGCTTGCCTACCTGATAAATTTGCGTGCTGCCTTTGGCAATTTCCAGTTTCGGATCTTCGACTTTTTCGTCGCCATTTAGCTTTACCGCACCTTGTTTAATCATGCGGATCGCCTCAGAAGTACTATCCACCAGCGCCGCTTCTTTTAACAAATTGGCAATCGGCATGCTATCGGCAGTACAAGTAACCGTTAGCTCTGGGATCTCATCCGGTAAGGCATTTTTGCTAAAACGTTGCGTAAAGTCCTGATGCGCCGCTTCTGCCGCAGCCTCATCGTGGAAACGCGCAATAATTTCTTTTGCCAGTAAAATTTTCACATCACGCGGATTAGTACCATTTTGCACGTCTTGCTTTAATTGCTGAACTTCATTAACCGGGCGGAAGCTCAGTAAATCATAGTAACGCCACATCAACTCATCAGAGATTGACATAATTTTACCAAACATCTCATTCGGTGCGTCGGTAATGCCAACATAGTTGCCTAAAGACTTCGACATCTTTTGCACACCGTCTAAGCCTTCCAGCAAGGGCACCATCATTACCGTTTGCGGCCGCATGCCCTCTTCTTTTTGTAACTCGCGCCCCATTAGCAGGTTAAAGCGCTGATCGGTGCCGCCCATTTCTACATCGGCTTGCAATGCGACCGAATCCCAGCCCTGTACTAAGGGGTACAAAAACTCATGAATAGAAATAGACTGGTTATTGGCAAAGCGCTTTTTAAAATCATCCCGCTCTAACATGCGCGCGACTGTCTGACGTGATGCCAGCTTAATCATACCGGCAGCACCAAGCTCACCCATCCATTCGGAATTAAAGGCTACCCGGGTTTTCGCCGGGTCGAGAATTTTAAACACTTGTTCTTTGTACGTTTCAGCATTGGCCAATACATCTTCACGGCTTAATGGCTTGCGGGTTACATTTTTACCGCTGGGATCGCCAATCATGCCGGTGAAATCACCAATCAGGAAAATAACCTCATGCCCTAATTGTTGAAAGGCTCTGAGTTTATTGATAAGTACAGTGTGCCCCAAGTGCAAATCAGGCGCCGTGGGATCAAAGCCAGCCTTTATTTTTAAAGGTTTGCCTGTTTTTAACTTGGCAATAAGCTCTTCTTCGAGCAGAATTTCTTCGCAACCGCGTTTTAATTCTGCCAATGCCTGTGCCCAATCGGCCATTTTTCACTCCCAGGAATATATGTTTTTGCTTACAGAACAGCCATTCTATAGCATGTTCCGGCAGGGGGAAACGCACAAAAGTCTGGTATCTTCGAAAAAAACGGTATATGCTCGCTTTTTGTGCACTTTCAGAAAGTCTTGTCATTATGCAGCAACTCGTCGCCCAAATTCCTTCTCGCCATCGCCTGCTTATTGTGCTGGTTTCTGTATTCCTTGCTATTCTGCTACTCGTACCCTCTGAGCGTGCAGCGGCCTCCAGAGGCGCTGACAGCAATGCTCTGGAAGTCGGTAAACGCTATAGCGTGCAATTAGATTTACCAGAGGAAGTACCGCTTACGGCGCTGCCAGATTTAGACGACAGCTTGACAGACTTACCACCAGAAGCGCTGGGGCTTAACTGGACCACCCTCGAAGTGCAACGTGGCGATATCCTGTCGACATTATTTCGTAAAGCCAATGTAAGCCAGCAAACCATGCAACAAATCTTGGATCTCGGCAAAAACACCCGCACGCTGACGCGCTTATTTCCCGGTGAAAAACTGGAGTTTGGCATAGATGAGCAAGGCGAACTACAGCAGTTACATTACGCCATAGACCGTTTAAAGACCTTACAAATCAGTCGTCAGGACAATGGTAGCTTTAAAGTCGCCGAAGTTAAAAAAGCAGTAGAGCAGCGCCAGCAATTTGCCAGTGCCGAAATTCGCAGTAGCTTTTGGAATGCGGGCTTAAACGCAGGTCTTAGTGAAGCCCAAATTATGCTGCTGGCCGGGATTTTTGGCTGGGATATCGACTTTGCCTTGGATTTGCGCGCCGGTGATAGCTTTCGCGTACTTTTTAATGCCGAATATGTAGAGGGTGAATATATTGGCCGGGGCCATATTGTTGCAGCACAATTTAGTAATCAAGGTCAGGTTTATCAAGCAATACGCCACACTGATGGCAATTACTACAAGCCCGATGGACAGAGTATGCGTCAGGCATTTTTACGGGCACCGGTAAGTTTTCAATATGTTAGTTCCAACTTCAACCCGAGGCGCCTACATCCGGTACTAGGTACCGTACGTGCTCATAACGGCACAGATTATGTTGCGCCTGTTGGTACCCCTATTATGGCAGCCGGTGATGGCCGTGTTACCCATTCTGCTTATAATGGTGTCAATGGTCATTATGTGTTTATTCAGCATGCCAATAATATTGTGACCAAGTATCTGCATCTCTCTAAGCGTGATGTGAAAAGCGGCGATCGGGTAAGGCAAGGCCAAACCATCGGCCGTTTAGGCGCTACCGGCCGGGTTACTGGCGCCCATTTACACTATGAATTTTTATTGGACGGCGTACACCGTAATCCACGTACGGTAAAACTACCGCAAGCAACACCATTAAGTGGCGCCGAGCGCCAAGCATTCCAGCAGCAAGCTGGTGTTATTTTGGCTGAATTACAAAACCAACAGCAAGGTACACTGGCTAAGCAGAACGACAACACTGAACAAACCGCCGCGAATTAACAGCTAGAAAATTTAAAACAACCAGACAATAAAAAAAGGTGCCGCAGCACCTTTTTTATTGTCTGGTGTAACTTAACCTACCAACGCCAGTAAAATACCTGCCGCCACCGCTGAGCCGATTACCCCGGCAACATTGGGGCCCATGGCATGCATTAACAGGAAGTTATGTGGATCGGCTTCCAGACCTAGTTTGTTGGAAACTCGTGCTGCCATAGGTACTGCAGATACCCCGGCCGAACCAATTAACGGGTTAATTGGCTGTTTTGACACTTTATTCATCAACTTGGCCATGATCACACCTGCAGCGGTACCTATTGCAAAGGCGACCATCCCTAACAGTAAAATACCCAGCGTTTGGGTGGTCAAAAACTTATCCGCACTTAACCTTGAGCCAACCGCCAAACCTAAGAAAATTGTCACAATATTAATCAGTTCGTTTTGTGCTGTTTTACTAAGGCGATCTACTACACCACACTCTTTCATCAGGTTACCCAGACAGAACATCCCAATTAATGGGGCGGCAGTAGGTAATAGCAGTATCGTCAATAATAGTAATAACAACGGAAAAACAATTTTCTCGCGTTTAGAAACCACGCGCAGTTGCGACATTTGGATCTTCCGCTCATCTTTTGTGGTTAATGCCCGCATGATCGGCGGTTGAATCAACGGAACTAACGCCATATAGGAGTATGCCGCAACCGCAATAGCACCTAATAGATCAGGCGCCAAACGTGATGCCAAAAAGATGGCAGTTGGCCCATCGGCACCACCGATAATAGCGATAGCCGAGGCTTCTTTTAAGGTAAAGCTTAAACCTGGCACCCAATTTAGCGCAATAGCCCCAAACAATGTGGCAAAGATACCAAACTGGGCTGCTGCCCCTAAAAATAGCATGCGCGGGTTAGCAATAAGCGCACTGAAATCAGTCATTGCCCCCACACCAAGAAAAATCAGCAACGGAAAAAGCCCCGACGCGATCCCGACCTCATAAAACAAATAAAGAATACCACCGGGTTCGCCCATGCCAGCCAAAGGGATATTGGTTAAAATAGCCCCAAAACCTATTGGCAATAACAGTAGCGGTTCAAAACCACGGGCAATGGCTAAGTAAAGTAAGCCAACCCCAACCAGCATCATTACCACCTGACCTGGCGTAAAATGCACTATACCGGTTGAAGCAATCAGTGTTTGAATAGCGTCCATCTGAAATCCTTGTTATGGCAAGATCACTTTAATCAAAGCTGATTAACACATCACCGGTAGATACCGCATCACCTGCAACCACATGGATCTTGGCGACAGTACCATCGGCAACAGCACGCACCTCTGTTTCCATCTTCATGGCTTCCATAATGATCACCACATCACCACGTTTCACGCTGGCACCCTGCTTAGTAACAATCTTCCAGATATTACCTGCCAGTGGGGCATTTAACGTTGCGCTGCCGGTTACCGACGCACTGCCCGGAATATTCTCTGATACTACCGGTTTCACACTGCTTAGCTCACCAGTAGGCGCAACTTCTACTTCATAGACTTTACCATCGACTCGCACACTGTAAGCGGCAGGACCATTCTGATTCACCGGTGCTTTAACCGCTGTTTTATTGGTTTGCTCCGATAGTGCGCTGGGTGCTGGCTCAAAAGCAGCTGGATTATTACGATTTTTCAGGAATTTTAAACCCACCTGTGGGAATAAGGCATAGGTCAGCACATCGTCCACAGTATCGGCGGCTAAATCGATATTTTCGGTTTTAGCCAGCTCGTTTAGCTCTGCAGTTAACTTATCCATTTCCGGCGTGAGCACATCGGCTGGACGACAGGTAATTGCCTTGCCACCTGCCAGTACTTTCTGTTGTAACTCACTATTCACCGGCGCTGGTGTGGCACCATATTCACCTTTAAGCACCCCGGCGGTTTCTTTGGTAATACTCTTATAGCGTTCGCCCGTTAAAATATTTAGTACCGCTTGGGTGCCCACGATTTGCGAGGTCGGCGTTACCAGAGGTAAGTAACCTAAATCTTCGCGTACCCGAGGTATTTCTTTTAGTACGGCGTCCAGTTTCTCTAACGCGCCCTGCTCTTTTAGCTGGCTTTCCATATTAGTAAGCATGCCACCGGGTACTTGCGCTAGTAAAATACGGGCATCTACGCCTTTTAATGAGCCTTCAAATTGCGCATATTTTTTCCGCACATCACGAAAGTAAGCTGCAATATCGGCTAATAACTCCAGATTGAGACCGGTATCGCGCTCAGTTCCCTCGGTAATCGCCACTAAGGTTTCGGTGGCACTGTGACCGTAGGTCATACTCATTGATGAAATTGCGGTGTCTAACATATCAATACCCGCATCAATGGCTTTTTGATAAGTCGCCGTACTAAGCCCAGTTGTAGCATGGCATTGCATAGCCAACGGGATTTTTACTTCTTCTTTAATGCGGCCAACTAACTCCGCACAGTCGTAAGGTTTCAGTAAACCGGCCATATCTTTAATACAGATCGAATCGCAGCCCATATCTTCAAGCTGCCGCGCCATATTGACCCACATATCGACAGTGTGTACCGGGCTAACGGTGTAAGAAATGGTACCTTGGGCATGGGCGCCAACCTTAATAGCCGCTTGCACCGCAGTTTGCAAGTTACGAATATCATTCATCGCATCAAAAATACGGAATACATCTACGCCGTTATCATGCGCCCGTTCAACAAAGCGGGTGACTACATCATCGGCATAATGCCGGTAACCTAACAGGTTTTGACCACGTAACAGCATTTGCTGCCGGGTATTTGGCATGGCTTTTTTTAATTCACGAATGCGATGCCAGGGATCTTCACCCAGATAACGGATACAAGCATCAAAGGTCGCGCCCCCCCAGGATTCCACCGACCAGTAACCTACTTTGTCCAGCTTACTGGCGATGGGCAGCATATCTTCCAGCCGTACACGCGTGGCCAGTAAAGATTGATGCGCATCACGCAACACCAGCTCAGTTAATAACAAAGGCTTCGTCATGCCAGTATCCTCTTAAGGTCAGTTTATTGTTTTTGACGGTATTGATGTACTGCAGCACTAATAGCAGCGATGATTGCTGGGGAAACCCCGTCAGCGGTATGTTCAATCTTGTGAGATTTTTCTGGCACTTTGACTGGAAAATAGCGTTGGATAACTTTGCTCATTAGTTGCAATAGCAAGACCAACACAAACAGAAAAGTAAAAACGGTCACCATGCCGATTAGCATCAGGCCTGCCGCTTCTAACAATAAATCTGCAACCATTAATATCTCCCTCCGGTAAACTTTCCGTGCACAAAACAGCCTTGGCTAGGTGCAGCCACTAAATACAGTATGGCCTAAAGTTCGGGTACACGAAAATAAATTACAGTGATACTTGGTATTGCTATTTTTATACGATCTAGGGCGAACAATCAACCATCAAGACATATATATTTCTAGCCGTCTAAACACTTAAAACTTTAAGTTGGTGCGGTTAGCCAGAGTGTGTAACCAGCAAAGGTTAGCACGCCCTAGCTAATTCAGGGTAATTAATGCGGGGATAATGAATTCGGTACAGGGGCTACGTATCAGACGGTTGGCTAGCCGCTAACACCGTAGCTAACTCTTGCAATAGTTGCTGCCAACCTATACTAAGGGCTTGCACCATGGCGGGATAACCATCAGCAGCCAAGGCTACCTGATAAGAAAAGGGTACTGTAGTGCGACCACGCAGCCCACTCAGACTATAACGACCGCTTACCGTGGCTTGGCCATTTTCACTGGCATAAAAACGATCAATCTCAACCTGCAAGGTACGGGCACCCGGTGTATTTAGCGCAGCCAATGGCTGCTTTGGCAGCGCTAACAGCAAATACTCGGTAAGTTGGCGCTGTAACTGCTGCTCCAACGCATCGGCCCACAAATGCTGGCGAGCGATACTAAATTCCACGGCTGATTGCTGTAACACCAAACCACTGCCATTTAAATAACTGGCCACGCTAATTGGCGCTATGGCCAGTGGCGGTTTTTGAGTCGTGTCGATAGCAGTTGCTGCCTGAGTGGCCAATTGATAATAGCGGATCTCACTAGCGGGGCTACTGCAACCGACTAATAGTAGTAGCACAGCGGAAAGGGTGATAGGTATTAGCTTCATTCTTTGGCTTTCCTCGGCTGTGGATCAGCATTATCACTAGCGTTGATCAATAGGGCATTACTTTGCTGGTTTAGTAGTTTTAACACCGGTTGTAGCTCACGCAGCACTTGATCCAACATTTGTAGATTATTACCAGCACGTTCATAAGCGACCGATCCCGGGCTAATACCCGCCAGCGCCCGGCGTATTTCCGCCAAACTATGCTGCAAATCGGCCGGTAACTGTTGCAACTCAGGCTTGGCAATAAGCTGCTGTAAACTGTTAATTAAGCTTTCACTTCTAGTTAGCATTTGCTCAGTTGCCGCCAGCGTTTGTTGACCTTGATCGAGAAATGGCTCTAACTGTAAGTTATTAATCTTATCTAAGGCCATCAGTACTTTTTGTTCTATATTGCTAAGACCACTGCGCGCCGAAGGCAAATTGGGATAACCCGCCTGGCGACTTAAGGCAATTTGCTCAGTATAAAGTTGTTGCTGTTTAGTATCGGCCAATAACTCGCTATTAATATCCAAATCGACATAGAGTGCGCCCGTGAGTAAATTGCCGGTTTTTAATACCGCATGTAAACCGCGGCTAACCGCCAGTTCTAACTCTTGCCCTAATTGCTGTAAAGTCAGGTTTTCATATAAGCGCCCCGCTTCAATCCGAATTAATACTGGTATGCCCTGATTTAACGATACTTCAAACGGTTTTCCCATTGCAAAGAAAAAAGGTACGCTGGTAACGGTGCCCACTCTGACACCGCGATACTCGACTGGCGCCCCCGCTTTTAGCCCGCGCACCGATTCATCAAAAAATACCAGATATTCCACAAATTGATGGTACATACCATCCTGAATACTCTGCCGGTCTGGAAATAACTGAAACTCGCTGCCATTTTTTACATTAGCGCCGGTTGGCCAACCATCCATAACATCAAAGCTAACGCCACCACTTAGCAAGGTCGCCGCAGAACCAATATCAACCGATAATCCCTCTGCTGACAAATCAAAAGATAAACCACTACTTAGCCAGAATCGAACATTCTCGGTAACTAAAGCATCATAAGGCTGCCGAATATATAACTGATAACGTGTGCTGCGCTCGGCTAAATCAAACTCACTGCTTTCTACCGTACCAACTTCATAACCGCGATAAAGCACCGGATCGCCTACCGCTAAACCACTGGTATCAGTCGTTTGCAAACGCACGCGGATCCCCGGTGCATCCGCAGGTGCCACCGGCGGTGTGTTCAATAGCGGATGAGTCAGTACGACATGAGGAGAATCACCAGGCTGTAGCTCTATATAGGCACCAGACAGTAAGGTGTTTAAGCCTGTCACACCGCCCCGGCCGATTTGCGGTTTAACCACCCAAAACTGTGATCCTTCATTTAATAGCGGCGTGACGTTGGGTTTCATTCTAACGTTAATCATTACTTGGCTCAGATCGTTGCTTAGTTCTACTGAAACAACTTGCCCCACATCAACACTGCGATTTTTAATTTGTGTCTTACCGGCAACAATGCCTTCAGCATCTTCAGCAATCAATAGCAACATAGCGCCTTGCTGCTGAAAATGATTAAATAACATCCAAATACCAATTAGCACCGCGGCTAAAGGTACCACCCAAATAGGGGACCATTGCCGGATCCCTTTCACTTTGGCTTGTGGCAACTGCGCATCTGTCACAACTTATCTCCTTTTTCTGTTTGCTGATCCCACAGCAAACGAGGATCGAAACTAATCGCCGCTAACATCGTTATCACTACGACAGCAGCAAATACCAGTGCGCCAACCCCGGGATAGACGCTCATTAACAAGTCAAAGCGTACTAAGGTAGCTAAAATCGCCACTACCAACACATCCACCATCGACCAACGCCCTACCCAATCAACCAATAAATAAACTTGGGTACTTAGCTTACCTTTAGCTCCTGCTGGAATACGGGTAAGGTAACAAAGCCAGAACATCACCAGTATTTTTACGATGGGCACCACTACACTAGCCAATAAAATAACTAAGGCCACCGGATATTCGCGATCTTGCCACATCAACACAAAGCCGCTAATAATGGTTGAGTCGGTAATATTACCAAAAGACACTGTACGCATAATAGGTAATAAATTGGCCGGAATATAGAGTACACAGGCGGCAACGAGTAATGCTAACGTTTTTTGCAAACTTGCCGGTGTGCGCGAATAAACCCGGCTATGGCAACGCGGGCAATGGGTTTGCGCCAGAGCCACGACAGCAGTACAACACTGACACAGCTTTAGTTGTTGCTCCAGCCCACTTTTACCAGCCTTAGCACTTACGGTCGGTTTCGGTGCAGGGGCCAGTTTTGACCACATTTCATGCCGGTCAATCACCTGAAAGGTACGTAAATGTAATAAACAAAATACACAGAACGCCCAAAAACTGAGCCCAAGTGAAATATCGGCATTAGCAACCAGTTTGACAAAGCTAATCAACAGCCCCATCAGGAAAATATCTACCATGCTCCAGGGCTTTAACATAAATAGCACTCTGGCAACCCAAATACGGGCTGGGAGCTTAAAGAGCATCCCGAGCTTTAAATAGATAACTGCAGCCATGCAAAAAGCGGGGACTGCCTGAATGAGTAACCAAACCAAAACCGCCAATGCTTGATGATATTCGGTAAATAGCACGGTTGCCGTATCAAAAAAATGCATTTCACTGCGGTTTCCTGCCACCCCTAAGCCGACAAAAGGGAACAAGTTCGCCAGTACCATCATAAAAAGTGCGGAAGCTGCATAGAGTACCGGCCGTAATATCGGCTGGGGTTGTCGGGCATCTAATTGGTGATCACAACGCAGGCAATGTGCCTCTTCTCCCTCTTGCAACAGCGGTAGATGTTGTAATAAGTCACAATGCCGGCAAAGCACCAATTCAGCACTGGGTGTGGGTGCTGTTGTCTCAAAGCGGGTGGTAATCGCAGGGCTATTGGTGGCAGACACGGGTTTTCCGGGATAATAAGATCGCGGCGAATAGCGCAGTTATAGCATATTTTGTGCAGACTGTGGATAGCTCAATATAACTTGGTGTAGCCGGTGAAGAAAATTACTATCCAGCTGAGGGCGTTGCACTGTTCTTGAATCTACAGTCACATCAGGTTATGCAGATTCAAGTTCGTTGCATCCGGCGACCACCACTCCGTACAACTTTGTCGGGGCACGCTATGGATACGTCACTGGGGGGTTGTAAACTTCATCCTGAAGTTTACCCTGCGGGCCAGCGCAAGCGCTGTTCAAATTCGTTCCCGACGAATTTGTTTGTTTGGCATCCATGCCAAACAGGTCCCCGAACAAAGTGCACTGCGCGCTGGCCACCTCATCCAATATCGCTATGGCCTCGACTAAGCTTAATGGCTCACTTTTGTCATTTAAGCCCTCAGTTGCGGTAGAATTTTCGTAACAGCAGCAGGATGCTGCGCAGGCTGAGTGGGCACAGGGATGTGCTCCTCGAAGCCGGTGAAGAAAATTACTACCCAGCTGAGGGCGTTGCACTGTTCTTGAATCTACAGTTACATCAGGTTACGCAGATTCAAGTTCGTTGCATCCGGCGACCACCACTCCGTACAACTTTGTCGGGGCACGCTGTGGATACATCCTTGTACGCTCTTGTTTGGCATCCATGCCAAACAGGTCCCCGAGCAAAGTGCACTGCGCGCTGGCCACCTCGTCCAATATCGCTATGGCCTCGACTAAGCTTGATGGCTCACTTTTGTCATTTTAGCCCTCAGTTGCGGTAGAATTTTCGTAACAGCAGCAGGGATGCTGCGCAGGCTGAGTGGGCACAGGGATGTGCTCCTCGAAGCCGGTAGAGAAAATTACTACCCAGCTGAGGGCGCTGCACAAATCTATAATCTGCGATCTGTTAAATGCAAAAACCCGCTTTGGTGTTAACCTTAGCGGGTTTCTTCGAATATGGTGGACGCAGGAGGATTCGAACCTCCGACCGCTCGGTTCGTAGCCGAGTACTCTATCCAGCTGAGCTATGCGTCCAGGGTGAAACTTAAATTTTACTACATTTACACATTTTATAAAGCACTGTACTAAGTATTACTACTAAGTGCTAGCTAACATCCCAATTCAGATGGTGGACGCAGGAGGATTCGAACCTCCGACCGCTCGGTTCGTAGCCGAGTACTCTATCCAGCTGAGCTATGCGTCCATCTGAAAAATGGCGGAGAAAGAGGGATTCGAACCCTCGATAGAGTTTCCCCTATACACCCTTAGCAGGGGTGCGCCTTCAGCCACTCGGCCATTTCTCCGCACTGTGTTGCGGCGTGTATATTAATGTCTTAGGAAAATAAGTCAAACAATTTTTAGAACTGAAAAGCCTGTTTGCCGACCTTTTAAACAATTCGCTGGTTATTTAGCTGAAATGCAGCAAAACAGCAAAATAACCAAAATCTATAAAGGCCAGCCCCCAGGTTATTCGCCTTCGCTGAAGTTGCCGCCGTTAGTATCTTTCTCGGCCTGAATGCGCATATAAATTTCTTCACGATGCACAGAAATGTCTTTAGGTGCATTAACACCAATGCGAACCTGATTACCTTTTACACCCAATACTGTTACGGTAACTTCGTCACCAATCATCAGGGTTTCACCTACACGACGCGTAAGAATTAGCATGCGTTTGCTCCTTTGCCTGTCATTAGCAGTGATCTGTCACTGCACTATTCATTAGCGCTGCATAATACAGCAGCGCTCGTTTAATTGGAAAGCTTCCATCTCTGCTGATTATAGCGGAGCGACCTTACAGCCGCTCTTTAATATAGTCAAATGCCGCAGTTAATACGGCAGGCAGCGCTGCCACATCAGTTCCACCAGCTTGCGCCATATCCGGACGACCACCACCTTTACCACCAAGTTGGTTTGCTGCCCAAGCAACTAACTGACCTGCATGTACTTTAGCAGTTAAATCAGCACTTACCCCAGCAATTAAACTCACCTTGTCATCATTTACGGTTGCCAACAGTATTATGGCGCTGCCGAGTTTGTTTTTAAGCTCATCTAACACCGTGCGTAAGGCTTTTGCATCGGTTTGCTCAAGTTGCTGCACTAATACCTTAACATCACCCAACTGCTGTACATTGTCAGTCAATGATGCGCCGGCAAAACTGGCTAACTTAGCTTTTAACTGCTCAATTTCTTTTTCCAGTGATTTGCTGCGGTCCAGCGTTTGCTGTACACGCTCACCTAAACTAAACATATCGCCTTTTAACAGACTTGCAGCCTGTGCGGCTTGGTTTTCCAATTGCTGCACATAAGTTACTGCACCAGCCGCCGTTACTGCTTCAATGCGGCGTACACCTGAAGCAATGCCACCCTCTGCCACAACTTTAAACAATCCAATATCACCTGTACGATCGACATGGGTTCCACCGCAGAGTTCAATGGAAAAATCACCCATACTCAATACGCGCACTTCGTCATCGTATTTTTCACCAAATAACGCCATTGCACCGGCCGCTTTGGCCGCTTCAATTGGCATTAAACGGGTGTGCAGTGCGGAGTTCAGCTGGATCTGCTCATTAACCAGTTGCTCGATAATCTGTAATTCGCTGTGTTTTACCGCCTCGAAATGCGAGAAGTCAAAGCGTAAACGCTCTGGCCCCACCAAAGAGCCTTTTTGTGTCACATGCTCGCCCAGTACTTGACGTAGCGCGGCATGTAATAAGTGTGTAGCCGAATGATTCTTACGAATCGCGTTGCGCCGAGCAACATCTATCTGCGCTTGTACCTTGTCGCCAACCCGGATAGTGCCACTGGTTTCACCTTTATGGGCAAAGGCTTTCCCCACTTTTAAGGTATCCTGCACGGTAAACACGCTACCATCCGCCAGAGTCAAGGTACCGGTATCTCCAACCTGCCCCCCTGATTCGGCATAAAACGGGCTATTGTTTAACACCAGCAGAGCACTTTCTCCTGCACTAAGCTGTTGTACGCTCTGACCTTCTTTAAGGATCTCGACCACCTCAGCGTTACCGTAATGTTCAGTATAGCCGATAAATTGCGTTTGCTGCGTTGATGTTAACTGCTGGTTATAATCCATACCAAAGTTGCTGGCCTGCTGCGCACGTTTGCGTTGTTGCGCCATAGCCGCATCAAAACCAGGTTGATCGATAGTTAAGTTACGCTCGCGAGCGACATCATTGGTTAAATCGACCGGGAAACCATAGGTATCATAGAGTTTAAACACCAGCTCGCCTGGGATCTCCGTGCCACTTAACACAGCCAGTTCATCATCCAGAATTTGTAAGCCACGCTCCAGCGTTTTACCAAATTGCTCTTCTTCCAGCCGCAGGGCTTTTTCGATTATGGCCTGCTTACTGGCCAGCTCAGGGTATGCATCGCCCATTTGCGCCACTAAGGCAGCAACCAGTTTATAGAAAAAGGCGCCGCTAGCGCCGAGCTTATTACCGTGGCGTACCGCCCGGCGAATAATCCGTCGTAACACATAGCCACGGCCTTCGTTTGATGGCATAACACCATCGACAATTAAAAATGCACAACTGCGAATATGGTCCGCAATCACTCGCAGTGATTTATCGGTTAAATCATTAGCACCGGTGGCTTCGGCCGCCGCATTGATCAGTGCAACAAAGGTATCGGTTTCATAGTTACTGTGTACATGCTGCAAAATAGCAGCGATACGCTCTAAGCCCATGCCGGTATCAACACTAGGTTTAGGTAGCGGTAACATTTCACCGCTGGCTAAGCGGTTAAACTGCATAAAGACGATATTCCAGATCTCAATAAAGCGGTCACCATCTTCTTCTGGTGAACCCGGCGGGCCGCCCCAGATATGCTCGCCGTGATCATAAAAAATCTCGGTGCATGGGCCACAAGGGCCGGTATCGCCCATCGCCCAGAAGTTATCAGACGCATAGGGGGCGCCTTTGTTATCACCAATCCGGATAATCCGCTCTGCCGGTATGCCAATGTCTTTCAGCCAGATATTATAGGCTTCATCATCGGTGGCATAGACAGTAACCAGTAGCTTGCTTTTCGGCAGATTGACGACTTCAGTCAAAAATTCCCAGGCATAACGAATAGCATCCTGTTTGAAATAATCGCCAAAGCTGAAATTGCCCAGCATTTCAAAAAAAGTATGATGCCGCGCGGTGTAACCGACATTTTCCAAATCATTATGTTTACCACCAGCCCGCACACAGCGTTGCGCAGATACTGCCCGGCTATAACTGCGCTGGTCTTGCCCCAGAAATACATCTTTAAATTGCACCATACCAGCATTAGTAAATAACAGCGTGGCATCATTTCCTGGGATCAGCGAACTACTAGGCACTATGCTGTGTGCTTTACTGGCAAAAAAATCTAAAAAGGCTTGCCGAATAGCGGCAGATGTCATGCTCATGAAAAATCCTGTTTATTTATCGGTTAATCATTCTGGGTCGAACACCGCGCGGATCTGCTCGCTGCTAAAACCGCGGCGCTGTAAATAAGCCATACGTTTTACTTTGTCTTGATAATCAGTTATCGCTTTGTCAGCAAACTTTTTTTGATACACTCGCCGTGCTAATTGCCACCAGTCGATAGCTTCCGCCTCTACAACGGCGCTTAATTGTTGTTCAGTGAGCTGATGTTGTCGGCACTCTTGCAAAATATAACGATAACCATAGCCCTGGTTACAGCGATTTCGCACTAACATCAGCAAAAAACGTGCTTCATTCAGGTAGTTTTCTGCACTGCACCAAGCAAGTACTGTTTCCACTTCTGCTAATGAGGCACCTTTGCGCTGCAACTTTGTACTCAGTTCTGCCCGGCTATAATCGCGCCGGCTTAAATAATTTAGTGCAGCTTTGCGTAGTGCCTGCTGTTGGTCTGCCATCAAACTTCCAATACGCCGTCCTGCTGCGCTTTAACTTGTAAGGCAAACAACTCGTTAAATGACAGGAAAAACGCGATATGTAACAACGGCACCACCACCACCAGCCCCAACAGCATGGTAGGTATAGTGAGGACGATCAGCCCCAGACTCAACAGGCCAAATAGCGCCAGAGCCGACATATTACGCCAGCAAGCGATAAAACTGGCTTGCAAAATCATGCCGATCCGCTGCTCTTTCAAAAAATAGGCTATGGCGACCGCATAGGCAAACAACATGCTGCTCAGCAGTAAACCGACAATCAGCAATAATAACTGCCAGGTTATGGCAGGGTCTTGTATCCCTGTTTCTTGAGCGAGTGTCATCGCCGCAAAAATCTGCTCTCGAAACTGCACCAAAGGCACAGAAATCAAAAAATTCAGCGCGGCAATTACTAGCAAAATCCGGCGACAGGCTACTTCGCTAAAGGGTTTAAACAACCAGTCAATACCAATAGTTTGCTGCTGCTGCACACCCACTACTGCTTTATAAAAACCGGCAGTGAAAAACGGGCTGGCTAACACGCCCAAAATAAGCGTAATTGAATTTAGTGCCACTAAAAAACTTAACACCAAGGTCAGCAAAATCATCTGGATAAATACAAACGGATACTGCTTAAAAATGTCCCAGGCTTGCTTTAGCCACTCAATTGCAGCTGTCGCTTTGACTCGACGAATAATCAGTTTTATCTGAAACGGCTTTTCCACGCTTGCTCCATTACACCAAGCTGGTGATAGCACCAGCAAATTAGTGTTTATCATACTGCAAAAGCGGCCTAAATAAGAGACTCAGCTTAGAAAAAAGCCTATTCTTGAAAATTAAGCCGGCCAACACCGGTACAAGGCTGGCTCCCAGCCTGCTAGCGAGTTATTATAGTGATACTCGGTGTCACCGGGTGCGTGCTGAGATGGAGCTCCCCCTTGCAATTGACTATGCGAACGATCAGAAACACCCTTTGGTTAATCCTCTGCAGCATAGTGCTCAGCGGGCAAGCGCTGTCGGCTGAGTTAGCAACAAAGAACGAAATCGGTTTACCCCTATTACAAAATATCAAACCACGGGACTATGCTGCGGGCACCCAAAACTGGGCTATAACGCAAGATAATCGCGGCGTGCTTTATGTCGGGAACAATATTGGCGTACTCGAACACGATGGCGTGAATTGGCGAGTTCTGCAAACCGAAAATAAATCGGTGGTACGTTCCCTGGCCTTAGCTAACGATGGCCGTATTTATGTCGGTGCCAAAGGCGAAATTGGCTATTTAGAAGAGCAAGCAACTGGCCCCAAGCACTATGTCTCGCTAAATAATCTGCTCCCTCAGGCTTATCGCAACTTTCAGGATGTACGGCAAACCTTTGTCACACCGCATGGTGTATTTTTTATTAGTAGAGAATATGTTTTTCTCCTCCAGGAAGATCGCTTCAGAGTTTGGCCAGCAAAAACGGCTTTTTTAAAAGCCTTCTGGGTTAATCAGCGCTTACTGTTGCGTGAGCGTGATAGTGGCTTACTAGAGTGGCATAATGGCCAATTTCGCGACGTACCGCATAGCAAATTCTTCACCAATAAAGCGGTTTATCTGCTAGAGCCTTATAGTGAATCACAGCTATTAGTCGGCACCCGCCATCATGGTCTGTTTTTGCTTAGTGCCGATGGCGTTAGCCCTTGGCAAACTGCGGTTGATCAACAACTAACCCAAGCGGAGCTATACAGTGGCTTAACGCTACAGAATGGCCATTTTGCACTGGGTACCGTACATGACGGGCTCTTTATTCTGAGCCGGGACGGTCAGTTAGTGGACAAAATAAATAAAGCGTCAGGTTTGTACGACCAAAATATCCGCGCCTTCCATCAGGATCATCAGGGCGGCCTCTGGTTAGCCTTGGATCATGGTTTATCCCGACTGGCACTGGGTTCCGCCCTCAGTGTATTTAATAGCAATCGCGGCCTTGAGGGTAATGTTTTTGCCTTACATCGGCACGCTGGCCAGTTGTATGCGGGTACCAGCTTAGGGCTATTCCGCTTACAAGGCCCTGAGCACAGCACTGAGCATAGCACTGCCCGCTTTGAACGCGTGGAAGCCATGCGTAAACAAACCTGGGACTTTTTAGATTTCCAACAGCAATTGTTAATTGCCACCAGTAGCGGTTTATATCAACTGGCACAAGACAAACTCACTTTGCTGCGGGCATCACCTCAGGCAACCAAAGTATTAGTCGCTTCAAAACAAACACCGGAACGTCTCTATGTTGGCTTACAAGATGGCTTGGCCAGTATGCGCTACGTGGATGGGCAATGGCTGGACGAAGGTAAGGTACCCGGTATTAGCGGTAATCTGAATTCGATTATCGAAACCGCTAATGGCGAACTCTGGCTTGGTACCTTAGCACATGGCGTCTACCGGATAAAATTGCCGAATAACTGGGCAGGTGGTAGCAGTGTTCCTTTAGCCATTACCCAATTTCGCAAGCAGGATGGTTTACCCAGTTTAAACCGCAACACAGTGCACCAATTCAATGAGCAGCTGTATTTTGCTACTGTACGGGGGATCTATCGTTTTGAACAACAAACGGCAAAGTTCCAATTGGATCCGGTATTTGGAGCAATATTTAGCGGCGAGCAGCCCTGGATCCGCAACCCGGTGATGGATGAGCAAGGCCGGGTTTGGATGGTGATCTGGGATAATATTGCCGGTACCCGCCATGCCGGTGTTGCCCTACCACAGGCCAATGGCAGCTATGTTTGGTCTAGCAGCAGCTTACAATCATTAAACGATACGCCATTAGACACCATCTTGCTGGAACAAGAACAACTGGTTTGGTTTGGCGGAGCAGAAGGCGTGTTTCGTTTTGCCTCAGACCAGTTTCAGTTATCTATACCCAAGCCGCCCCTGCTTAACCAGGTTACAACCAGCGATGGTACTCCTATTTATACCGGTGGCTCATTACGACATCAGCTGCAGCTTAAAGCAGAACAAAATAATCTGCGTTTTAGTTTTAGCAGCCCCAACTATAACAAATTAGAGCCTACCGAGTTACAAGTCAGGTTGTTTGGTCATGATAAACAATGGTCAGATTGGCACCATGAACATTACCGGGACTACACCAATCTAAACAGTGGTGATTATCGTTTTGAAATCCGCTCTCGTGACGCCACTGGGCATATTAACAGTGCTATGCCTCTTAATTTTCGCATCTTGCGCCCCTGGTATCTGCAGTACTGGGCGTTTACCGGTTATGTCTTAGCTATTGCCCTGCTGCTTTACCTGTTAATGAAATGGCGGACACATAGCCTACTGCGTGAACAGCAACGTTTGGCGAAACTGGTAGCGGAACGCACTGTGCATTTAGAGCAAACGTTAGTACAGCTAGAGCAGGCACGCGAAAAAGCAGAAGCAGCAACCTTAGCCAAAAGCCAATTTCTGGCGAATGTGAGCCATGAACTGCGTACACCGTTAAATGCGGTACTCGGTTTTGCAGAACTGGCGCAACAAACCTTGCAACCTCAACGTAAGCAAGAATATCTGACTAAGATCCGTACCGCCGGGAAAATACTGTTAAGTCTTATTAATGATTTGCTGGATTTCTCTAAAATTGAAGCCGGTAAACTGGATTTAGAAGCGGTGCCCTTTAATCTGGCGAACTGCCTGCAACAAGTAACAGACTTATTTAGCGCTCAGATCGAACAAAAACAATTGCGTTTTAGTTGCCTAATTGACCCAAGCATTCCCAGCCAGCTCGTCGGTGATCCGCTGCGTTTAAGTCAGATCCTGATTAACTTGCTTAGCAATGCCGTTAAATTCACCGAGCACGGAGAAATTCGCCTGACAGTAGCACCACTACCCACAGCTCAAACTGGCGTTTGGTTAACATTTAGTCTCAGCGATACCGGTGTTGGGATCAGTGCCCAGCAACAACAGCAACTGTTTCAAGCCTTCTCTCAAGCCGATAACAGCGTTAGTCGAAAGTATGGCGGTACCGGTCTTGGTTTAGCGATTTGTCAGCGCTTAGTACAATTAATGGCTGGCACTATTACTCTGCAGAGCATTGAAGGTGCAGGCAGCCGCATTCACTTTACGGCATGTTTTGCCAAAGCGCCAGCAATCCCGACTCCTGTTGTGACAGCGCCGCCTATGGTTAGCAGCACTCCCGTCTTAGCATTGCCCGAGAGCCCGCTGCTGGTGGTCGATGATAATTATTTTAATCAGCAATTGATTCAACTGATGCTAGAAAAGCTGGGCTATCAGGTATTAGTCGCCAACAGCGGTAATGAGGCTTTGGCACTGTTGCAACAAAAGCAGGTTAGTCTGATCCTGCTCGATATCGAGATGCCTGGCATGAATGGTTATCAAACCCTTGCTGCTATTAGAGCACTACCGCAACATCAACAGACCCCAGTGCTGGCGATTACCGCCCACACCCGGGTACAACTTGGTTTACATGAAGGTGCGCAGCAATTTGATGATGTGATTACCAAGCCGGTAAACCTGAGTAGCCTACAACAGCAGATCCAGTCGCAGCTAAAAAATCATCCCGCTGGCCATACGTGAAGCTACAGCCAATACGGCTGCGGCTTCACGTTACCGAATATTCGGCGCTAACCAACTTTCTGCTGTGGTCAAATCCCAGCCTTTGCGCTTAGCGTAATCCGCTACCTGTTCTGCATCAATTTTACTTACGGCAAAATACTTGCTGTCAGGATGCGCGAAATACCAACCACTTACCGCAGCGCCGGGCCACATGGCATAGCTTTCTGTGAGCTGCATACCAATTTGCGGTTCCACGTCTAGCAGTTCAAACAAGGTGCCTTTTTCGGTATGTTCCGGGCAAGCCGGGTAACCGGGTGCTGGGCGGATACCCTGATAGAGCTCACGAATAAGCTGCTCATTATCCAGTTGCTCATCGGCAGCGTAGCCCCAATACTCGCGCCGCACCTTCATATGTAAATATTCTGCCAGAGCTTCCGCCAAGCGATCAGCCAGAGCTTTCACCATAATGCTGTTGTAATCATCATGCGCTTTGGCAAACTCAGCGGCAAACTCGTCAGCACCAAAGCCGGTACTGACCGCAAAGGCGCCCACATAATCCGCCACACCTGATGCCACCGGGGCAATAAAATCACTTAAACAACAATTGGGCGCATTGTTACGTAACGCCAGTTGCTGACGTAAACCATATAAGCGGCAGCGTTCGGTTTGCCGACTGTTATCGGTATACACCACAAGATCATCGCCATCACTGTTAGCCGGGAAAAAACCAAAGGCGGCTTTACCGGCAATACGTTGCTCGCTAATCATCTGATCCAGCAGTATATTGGCATCTTGAAATACTTTCCGAGCTTCCAAGCCCACTTCCGGATGATTTAATATCGTCGGATACTTACCCGATAGCTGCCAGGTTAAAAAGAACGGCGTCCAATCGATATAATCCCGTAATACCTGTAAATCAACATCTTGCCAATAATGTACGCCCGGTTGCTTTGGCGCAGCGGCTACTTTGCTTAAATCTAACGGGAAACGATTGGCACGGGCCTGCACTAAACTCAGCATTTTCTCACCGGGCCGGCTGCGATGGTGCTGCTCTACGGCAATCCGGTATTCTTCGCTTACCCGCGCTAAATAATCTGCTTTGTTATCGGCACTAATGAGCGATTGCACCACCGAGACACTGCGCGAGGCATTGGGTACATAAACCACACCATGGGCGTAATGCGGCGCAATTTTCACTGCGGTATGCGCTTTGGACGTCGTGGCACCACCAATCAACAGCGGCACCGTAAAGCCTAAGCGAGTCATTTCCTTGGCGACATGCACCATTTCATCTAACGACGGTGTAATTAAGCCAGATAGACCAATCACATCGACATTGCGCTCTTTGGCAACCCTTAGGATCTCGGCACAAGACACCATCACCCCAAGGTCGATAACTTCGAAGTTATTACATTGCAGCACCACACCGACAATATTTTTGCCGATATCGTGTACATCGCCTTTCACTGTAGCCAGTAAAATTTTGCCCTGCGCTTGGCCTCCTGCCTTATCTTGCTCGATGTAAGGCTGTAAATAAGCTACTGCTTTTTTCATAACTCGGGCGGATTTTACCACCTGAGGTAAGAACATTTTGCCCTCACCAAATAAATCCCCTACCACGTTCATGCCGTCCATTAACGGCCCTTCAATCACGTGTAGTGGTTTTTCTGCTTGTTGTCGGGCTTCTTCAGTATCAATATCAATAAAATCGGTAATACCTTTTACTAAGGCATGTTCCAACCTTTTGCCAACAGGTAAACTGCGCCAAGCATCGTCGACTTTTTCAGCCACGCTGCCATCACCTTTAAACTGCGCCGCGACATCTAATAAACGCTCGGTAGCATCAGCGCGCCGGTTTAAAATAACGTCTTCAACCCGCTCTCGCAGTAGCTCAGGAATATCGTCATATACCGTTAATTGACCGGCATTAACAATACCCATATCCATACCGGCGGCAATGGCATGGTATAAAAATACCGAATGAATGGCCTCCCGTACCGCATCGTTACCGCGAAATGAAAACGACACATTGGACACGCCGCCAGAAATTTTGGCATAAGGGCAAAGGCGTTTAATATCACGTGTTGCTTCGATAAAGTCGACTGCATAATTATTGTGTTCTTCAATCCCGGTGGCGACGGCAAAGATATTAGGATCAAAGATAATGTCTTGCGGCGGGAAACCCACTTGCTCGGTCAGAATGGCATAAGCGCGCTGACAGATCTCGACCTTGCGCTCACGGGTATCAGCCTGGCCTTTTTCATCAAAGGCCATCACCACCACGGCGGCACCATAACGACGTAATAAGCGGGCCTGATGCAAAAATGGTGCTTCACCTTCTTTTAGCGAGATAGAGTTAACAACCGCCTTGCCTTGAATACACTTTAACGCCGCTTCAATCACCTCCCATTTGGAGGAGTCAACCATAATGGGTACGCGGGAAATATCGGGTTCTGAGGCCAACAGACTAAGATAACGCACCATGGCAGCTTTGCTATCCAGCATCGCTTCGTCCATATTGATGTCAATAATCTGAGCACCACTTTCCACCTGCTGTCGTGCTACATCCAGCGCGGTCTCGTAATCACCTTTTAAAATCAGTTTTTTAAAACGGGCCGAGCCAGTTACGTTGGTCCGCTCGCCAATATTGATAAATCGTGCTTGCTGTCGCATTACCACTCCACCGAAAAGGCTTCCAACCCAGCCAAATGAAAACTATGGGTCGCTACTTTGGGTTGGCGGGGCGGCGCATCTTTTACCGCATTGCTAATGGCTTTAATATGCTCGGGCGTAGTGCCACAGCAACCACCAACAATATTTAAAAAGCCTTGCTGTGCCCAGTCAGCAATTTCTGCTGCCATCTCCTCTGCCCCCAGATCATATTCACCGAACTCATTGGGTAAGCCGGCATTTGGGTGTACCGAGACATAGGCTTCAGAAATACCCGACAAAGTTTCGACATAAGGACGCAGTAAGTCAGGGCCAAGCGCACAGTTAAGGCCAAAACTCACCGGCTGTACATGCGCCAACGAATGATAAAATGCTTCTGTGGTTTGGCCTGATAAGGTACGGCCTGAGGCATCGGTGATCGTGCCGGAAATCATCACCGGTAAAGCATAGCCCAGCTCCTCAAACACCTGTAGCACCGCAAAGGCGGCGGCTTTGGCATTTAAGGTATCAAAGATGGTTTCCAGCATAATAATATCGGCGCCGCCAGCGATTAAGGCGTGGGTCGATTCAGTGTAAGCAGTAACGAGTTCATCGAAACTGACATTACGAAAGCCAGGATCGTTCACATCGGGTGAAATAGAGGCGGTGCGGTTAGTCGGCCCTAACACACCGGCCACATAACGTGGTTTCTCGGGTTGATTGGCGGTGACTTCATCACATACCTGCCTTGCCAGTGCGGCGGCTGCATGGTTAATACGTGCCGACAAGTGCGCCATCTGATAATCAGCCATCGCTATAGTGGTGGCATTAAAGGTATTAGTTTCAATAATATCAGCGCCGGCAAGCAAATATTGCCGATGAATATCGGCAATCAGCTCAGGCTGCGTTAGTACCAGTAAATCATTATTACCTTTTAAATCGCTGGCCCAGTCAGCAAACTCCTGCCCGCGGTAGCCTGCTTCATCCAACTGCTGTTGTTGGATCATGGTGCCCATAGCACCGTCTAAAATAAAGATGCGCTGCTGTAATTGCTGGCGAAATGCTGCCGGGCTTAATCTTGCTGTGGTCATTATTTAATTCCGGCCAATTTGGCTAATATCAAAAGGTGTTGCCTGATAAACATAGTAGTTTAACCAATTACTGAATAATAAAAAGGCGTGTGATTGCCACAATTTCTGTGGCCCTTGTAGTGGATCATTATTGCGGTAATAATTTTCCGGCACGCGCGCTTCAATACCTGCGCTAACGTCACGCTTATACTCATCATCCAGAGTAGTGAGATCATATTCCGGATGCCCGGTAACAAAAATACGGCTGCCACTACTATTTTGTAATAGATAAGCCCCGGTAACATCCGCTTCCGCCAAAATATGTAAGTCAGCGTGCTGTTGGTATTTTTGTTTAGGTACCTGCGCGTAACGCGAATGCGGTACTAAAAATTGATCGTCAAAGCCGCGTACCAAGGGACTAAGTGGCTGCGTGACTTGCTGCCAGTATACACCGGATAATTTGTCACCACGGATCTCGCGTTGTAAACCGTAATAATGATATAACGCCGCATGTGCAGCCCAGCATAAAAACAAGGTAGAGGTAACATGGGTATCAGCCCAGCGCAGAATTTCGCCAAACTGCTGCCAGTACGTCACATCTTCATAATCCACTAACCCCAGAGGGGCACCAGTGATAATTAAGCCATCATATTTTTGCTGCTGCACATCAGAAAAGAACCGATAAAAGCAATTAAGATGGCTTTCCGGTGTATGCTTGCTGACATGATCATCAATCCGCAACAGTTCAATATCTAATTGCAGCGGGCTGTTTGCCAGTAACCGCAATAGCTGTATTTCGGTGGCAATTTTATTCGGCATTAAATTTAAGATAGCGATACGCAACGGCCGGATATCCTGTGCAGCAGCTCGGCTCTCAGTCATCACAAAGACATTTTCCGCCGATAAGGCTTCTACCGCTGGCAACTGATCAATCACTTTTACAGGCATAACTTACTCCGCGCGTATGTTAATGAGTAACTGTGCGCAAAAAACCAAAGAATGTCAACTTCTATACGTTTAGACGTCTAAATAATGCGTTATATTATCGACGCCAGAGTAAAAAAAGCAAGGCAAAAAAAATCCCTGCAACACTGGCAGGGATTTTTTGGTGGTGCTGTAGCAAAAGCAATCGCTACAACTTAAACCTTAAACGTCTTCTGGCTCTGCTACATCAGCTAAATCAGCCACATTGTCCAATGGTGATTCACCCGGTTTTAGTAGCAGACGCTCACGCAATACCTTTTCAATTTCATCGGCAACAGGTGGATTTTCTGCCAAATATTTCATGGCATTCGCTTTACCCTGACCTATCTTATTGCCTTTATAGGCATACCAGGCACCGGCTTTATCAACCAGATTCTGTTGCACACCTAAATCAATTAACTCACCTAACTTATTAATACCGGCACCATACTGAATAATAAATTCAGCTTGCTTAAACGGCGGCGCCACTTTGTTTTTAACCACTTTAACCCGCGTTTCGTTACCGGTAATTTCATCACCTTCTTTCACTGAACCGATACGACGAATATCTAAGCGAACCGAGGCATAGAATTTAAGGGCATTACCGCCGGTAGTGGTTTCCGGGCTACCGAACATCACACCGATCTTCATCCGAATTTGGTTAATAAAAATACAAAGCGTGTTTGAACGTTTGATATTAGCTGTTAGCTTACGCAGTGCTTGCGACATTAAACGGGCTTGTAAGCCCATATGGCTGTCACCCATATCGCCTTCAATTTCTGCTTTGGGTGTTAAGGCTGCAACCGAGTCGACTACCACCACATCTACTGCGGCTGAGCGCACCAGCATATCGCAAATCTCTAAGGCTTGTTCACCGGTATCGGGTTGCGATACCAATAATTTATCAACGTCTACGCCAAGCTTTTTAGCATAAATAGGGTCAAGCGCATGTTCGGCATCAATAAAAGCACAGGTTTTACCGGTTTTTTGCGCTTCGGCAATCACCTGCAAAGTCAGGGTGGTTTTACCTGATGATTCAGGTCCGTAAATTTCAACAATACGGCCGTAGGGTAAACCGCCAATGCCAAGCGCAATATCCAGCCCTAACGATCCTGTCGATACGGCATCAATATCTAAAGCTGTGCTGTCACCCAACCGCATAATTGAGCCTTTACCAAATTGACGTTCGATTTGGCTTAATGCCGCGCTAAGGGCTTTTTGTTTATTATCATCCATTTTTTGCTCCGGGAAAGTCGGTCAGATATTTGCCACAGATCTGGCACTGTATGAGCATACAGTAGTCGAGTTTCAACTCTCTGTCAACAGCAAGATGCATTGCTGTAGTGCATGATCAATCGCTTGCTGACGGATATGTTGGCGATCGCCATTAAACAACAGGCGCTGCGTACTGACCTTGCCTTGCACCACAAAACCAAAGCAAACAGTACCAACTGGCTTGGCAGCCGAACCACCGCCCGGCCCCGCGACACCGGAAATCGCTACCGCCACTTGCGCCGCAGCCACCTTAGCGGCACCTTCAGCCATTTCACGCACCGTTTCTTCGCTCACCGCGCCAAATTGTAATAAGGTAGCACTGCGCACCCCCAGCAATTGTTGCTTGGCTTTATTACTGTAAGTAACAAAACCACGGTCAACATACGCTGAACTGCCTGCTATAGCGGTTAACCAGTAAGCCAAGCCACCACCAGTACAGGATTCAGCAGTGGTGATACTGCATTTTTTCCGTAATAATAGCTGACCTAACTCGCTGGCAAGCTCAAGACTTGCTATTGCCTTTGTCATAGTTAATCCAACGGGAATGAATAGTCACATTATGCCGTCAGACCAGAAACCGGAGCAAGTGTTAAGCGCACATACCCATTAAATCCCCAAGCTCTGGGAGCTATTTTACTTTCAAGATGTCAGAAACTGGCATATACTTTCTCTCATATAGAGAGGTGACAATGAACACACTGCCAGAGACCATTCTTCAAGAAGCACTAGCTCTCCCCGAGGGAGGCGTGCTATCGCCTAAAGAGTTTTTGCACCTGGCAAGCCGGTCCGCCGTAGATCAGGCATTTTCTCGCCTTGCCAAAATGGGCAAACTGCTACGCGTGGCGCGCGGCACCTACTCTGTTCCGGTGTCCAGCCGGTTCGGCCAGCGTGCGCCTGCCGCTGAAAAGCTCGTCAAGGCGCTGGCTGAGCAAAGTGGTGAAATCGTTGTCCAACACGGTGCCAATGCCGCTAATGCCCTTGGGCTGACACAGCAGGTGCCTATTCGTGAGGTTTATCTGACGTCAGGAAAAACCCGGAAATTGCAGCTTGGGCGTTCAGAAGTGCTAATCAAGCATGCTCCACGCTGGATGCTGGCACTCGGTGCCCGACCGGCAGGAGCAGCTATACGCGCACTGGCCTGGATCGGACAGACACATGCTGAAACATCACTGGCCTCACTTCACCGTACCCTGCCACATTCTGAGTGGCAGGCACTGATCCAGGCTCGTGCAACACTACCCAGTTGGATGGCACAAGCCATAGGTAAAGAAGCTGCGCGTGCCTGACTACTTCTTCGATCTGAGCAAGCAAGATCAACTCGATGCATTGGAGCAAGGGCGTGCTGAAACCGGCCGCCCTTCTCACCTGCTCGAAAAGGATCTGTGGGTAGTGTGGACTCTGCGCGCCCTATTCGAGTCACCGGTGGCGGGTGACCTCACCTTCAAAGGCGGCACGTCATTATCAAAGGTCTATAAAATCATTGACCGTTTCTCCGAAGATATCGACCTGACCTATGACATTCGCAAACTTATCCCGGATTTAATCGGTGAAGGTGGAGAACTGCCGGCTAGCCGCAGTCAGGCTGGTAAATGGACACAAGCTGTGCGGCACCGGCTACCCGGCTGGATCACGGAAAATATGCAGCCGGTGATTCAAGAAGCCCTGGCTCGTGATGGCTTGGATGCCCGGCTCGAACTCGGTGGAAAAGGGAACGACAAGTTATTCCTGCACTATCCTGCCCTGACACAAGGCACCGGATATATATCCCCCTCCGTTACACTGGAATTCGGCGGCCGTGCTACAGGCGAACCACATCAGGTATTTCAGGTTTCCTGCGACATTGCAGACTACTTGCCTGACGTCTCCTTCCCTACTGCATCGCCGCAGGTAATGAGCGTCGCACGCACCTTTTGGGAAAAAGCCACAGCCATACACGTATTCTGTGCACAAGGCCGCATTCGCAGTGAACGCTATGCAAGGCACTGGCACGACCTTGTGGCGATCGCACGAAGCCCTCATTTCACTACGGTAATGGCTGACCGTAAAATAGCAACGGATGTCGCCCGCCATAAGTCACACTTTTTTATCGAAAAGGACGCAGATGGCCAAGTGATCAACTATGCAGCAGCAACGACTGGACAATTAAAAATTGTCCCAGAAGGCGAAGCCAAGGCTGCACTTGAAAAGGACTATGCAGCCATGCTGGCCGATGAAATGATGGTTGGCAATGCCTTAGCCTTCGATGATCTTCTTAAAATATGCGCTAATTTAGAGCATACGATAAACAGGGCAATGAAGTAATAATAGAACGTCTGGGCGGAACTATAATTACCACTTTTCTAAATATTTATCACCTGCCCCTGACGATCACAGACGCACACGCGATAAAAAACTTCTGTTATAATCTCCGGCTTTATCATCGCCAACTGCCGCGGATAAGAATATCTGTATGACTAATATAAAAGACCTGCCCGCACATACCCCCATGATGCAACAATATTTGGGGTTAAAAAGCCAACATCCGCATATTTTGCTGTTTTATCGCATGGGCGATTTTTACGAAGTCTTCTTTGATGATGCAAAAAAAGCCGCAGCCTTACTCGATATTTCATTAACTAAACGCGGGCAAAGTGCTGGCGAACCCATTCCGATGGCTGGCGTGCCTTATCATGCGGTGGAAGGCTATTTGGCGCGTTTGGTGCAATTAGGCGAATCGGTTGCTATCTGTGAGCAAGTGGGCGATCCGGCTACCAGCAAAGGGCCGGTAGAGCGTAAAGTGGTACGCATTGTCACCCCAGGTACAGTGACAGACGAAGCGCTATTAAATGAGCGGCAAGACAACTTGCTGTGCGCTATCAGCCAAAGTCGCCAGCAATTTGGTTTAGCGCAATTAGATTTGAGCAGCGGTCGATTTTTACTGAATCAGGTGCATAATGCCGACGATTTAGCCGCCCTGTTACAACGCTTAAACCCGGCAGAATTACTTTATCCGGAAGACTTTAGCCAGCCGGAATTAACTGAACGCAAAGGTGCCCGCCGCCGGCCGATTTGGGAGTTTGATTTAGCCAGCGCTGAGCGGGTGCTGTGTCAGCAGTTTGGCACCCGCGATCTGCAAAGTTTTGGCGTTAAAGACGCCCCCGTGGCATTAATGGCGGCGGGCTGCTTGATGCAGTATGTGAATGATACCCAGCGCGCGCAATTGCCACATATTCGCAGTATCGCCTTAGAAAGGCCTGAAGACTATATTGTGCTGGATGCGGCGACAAGGCGTAATTTGGAGTTGACCAGTACCCTTTCAGGCCAAACCGACAATACTCTGGCCGCGGTGCTGGACCGCTGCCAAACTGCCATGGGCTCACGCTTATTAAAACGCTGGATCCACGCACCACTGCGCGATCAAACACAGCTAAACCAGCGCTTTGATGCGGTGCACGAACTAACCGATGATTATGAAGCGCTACAACCACAGTTAAAACATATTGGTGATATTGAGCGGGTCATAGCGCGTTTAGCATTAAGAAGTGCCCGCCCGCGCGATTTCTCGCGGTTGCGGCAGGCCCTGACTGCCTTGCCTGAGTTGCAGCAACAACTTAGTCTGGCCAGAAGTGCGCTGTTATTACAGCACGCCATGCACAGCCAACCGATACCAGAGTTACTGGCGCTGTTAAACCGCGCTATTGTTGAAGCCCCTCCCGCCCTGATCCGGGATGGGGGCGTAATAGCCGCCGGTTACCATGTTGAGTTAGATGAATGGCGCAGTTTAGCCAGTGGTGCCACCGACTATTTGCAAGCGCTGGAGCTACGCGAGCGCGAGCGCACCGGTATTAGCTCGTTAAAAGTGGGTTTTAATAAAATCCATGGCTTTTATATTGAGACTGGCCGCAGTGCAGACAACAAAGTCCCGGCCGATTATGTACGCCGCCAAACGCTGAAAAATAACGAGCGCTATATAATCCCCGAACTAAAAGAATACGAAGACAAAGTATTAGGCAGTCAAAGCAAAGCGCTGGCGTTAGAAAAGCAGTTGTACGAACAGCTGTTTGAGCTGGTTAGCCCCCATTTAGCCCAGTTACAGCAACTTGCTGCCGCACTGGCAGAATTAGATGTATTAGGCAGCTTTGCCGAATGCGCAGTATTGCATAATTACTGCCGCCCAAAGCTTAGCCGCGAAACCGGTATTTGTATTGAGCAAGGTCGGCATCCGGTAGTGGAGCAGGTGTTAAAAGATCCCTTTATCGCTAACCCGCTGCAACTGCATAGCGAGCGGCGGATGTTGATGATCACCGGCCCGAATATGGGCGGTAAATCAACCTATATGCGCCAGACTGCGCTGATTACGTTAATGGCGGCAATAGGTAGCTTTGTCCCCGCCGAGCAAGCCACCATTGGCCCGATTGATCGCATTTTCACCCGTATCGGTGCTTCTGATGATCTGGCTTCAGGTCGCTCTACCTTTATGGTAGAAATGACCGAAACCGCCACCATTTTGCACCATGCTACCGCGCAAAGTTTGGTGTTAATGGATGAAATTGGCCGCGGTACCAGCACCTACGATGGCTTAAGTCTGGCCTGGGCCTGTGCCGATTATTTGGCAACCCGAATCAAAGCCCTGACCTTATTTGCCACCCATTATTTTGAGCTAACCCAATTACCGGATTTGTTAGCCGGTGTGGTAAATGTGCATCTGGATGCGGTCGAGCATGGCGACAGTATTGTTTTTATGCACCACGTACAGGAAGGTGCTGCCAGTAAAAGCTTTGGTTTACAGGTGGCCCAACTGGCCGGTGTACCGAAAAATGTTATTGCGCAAGCCAAGCAAAAACTACGACAGTTAGAGCAACAAGCACCAAGCGCAACAACTGCCTCTAAGCATGAGCAAGCCTTGCAGCAGCAACAATTAGACTTGCTGACACCAGAGCACCCGGTGCTGATGCAATTACGTCAATTGCAACCGGATGAGCTAAGTGCCCGCCAAGCACTGGAACTGTTTTATAAATTAAAACAACAACTTGACGCCTAGACCCAAACTACTTGAAGATATAAACAAAGCTCCGTCACAGTGTGACAACTTCAAGTAGGACGGGTATGGCAGATTATTTAGTACATTATTATTCAGGATGCGCACCATGCTGCTTAAAGACTTGAGTTTATCCGCTATCGTAGCGGGTTTTGTTGCAGTACTGGTGGGGTTTGCCAGCTCAGTGGCCATCGTATTTCAAGCTGCGGCCGCCGCAGGTGCTAATAGCGAGATCATGGCTTCATGGTTGCTGGCACTGGGTATTGGCATGGCCATTACCTGCATTGGCTTATCCTGGTATTACAAGGCGCCCGTTATAACCGCCTGGTCAACACCCGGTGCGGCCTTGCTTGCAGGTAGCTTGCAGGGGCTAACCATTGCCGAGGCAACCGGGGTGTTTATTTTCACCGCGGCACTGGGGTTAATTATCGGCCTAAGTGGCATGTTTGAGCGCTTAACCCGCCTGATCCCGTTACCCTTAGCCAGCGCTATGCTAGCCGGTATTTTGTTGCAATTTGGTTTTGCTATTTTTAGCTCAATGCAAAGTGAGCTCTTGCTGGTTAGCATCATGTGTATCACCTATCTATTAGCCAAAGCTTTTAGCCCACGTTATGCCATTCTACTGGTATTACTTAGCGGTGTACTCTCGGTGGTTTTCGCGGGCCAGCTTGATTTATCAGGAGTAACTCTGACCCTCGCCACACCGGTTTGGGTAACACCGGAATTTTCACTGCCTGCCATGCTCGGTGTGGGGTTACCGTTATTGATTGTCACTATGGCCTCGCAAAATATTCCCGGTGTTGCTGTATTACGCGCCAGCGGCTATGCAACACCTGTCTCGCCGTTAATCACCAGCACGTCTTTAAGTACGCTGCTGTTGGCACCTTTTGGTGCATTCTCCATTAATCTGGCCGCCATTACCGCAGCAATTTGCAGCGGCAACGAAGCGCATCCAAAGCCTGAAAAACGCTATATTGCCGGTATTGCGGCCGGGATATTTTATTTATTGGCCGGCTTAGCTGGTGCCACCGTAGTTACCCTGTTTGCCGCTTTTCCGCAGGCCATGGTCGCGGCACTGGCTGGTTTAGCGCTGATAAGTACTATAGCGGCAAATTTACAGGCCACCACGGCTGACGCCACTTACCGCGATGCGGCTGTTATTACCTTATTAGTAACTGCTTCCGGCACCAGCTTTTTTGGTATCGCCTCGGCGTTTTGGGGATTAATCGCGGGTGTACTAGCTCTGGCAATACAGCGCGTCAGCCACCGATAAAATCGCACCACTGGTCTTGTCGTTCTGGCATAGTCCTTGCTTTTCTGTGTATGGTAAACACTCAATACTAAAAAAGGACTCTTGTCATGCGTTTAAGCACTCTCTCACTCTTGGTTAGCGGCATGTTTTTTTCGGCGGGGTTATTTGCAGCCGACAAGCCGGTAACAGAAGCCGAAGCCCGCGCGTTACATGCGCAAATTCTCACCATCGACACCCATGTCGATATTGGCCGGGGTTACGCCACACATTTGTTAGATCCAGGTGGTTTTACTAAGGCTCAGGTTGATTTACCCAAAATGCGTGCTGGCGGTCTGGATGCGGTATTTTTAATTGTCTATGTTGGTCAGGGTGCCTTAAATACAGAAGCTTATCAGCAGGCAGCTGCCACTGCTGAAAACAGCTATCAGGCAATTAAACGCATGCTGGATGCCTATCCTGCGCAAGTTGGGTTAGCACGCACCGCTGCCGATGTCGAAAAACTGCATGCCGAAGGTAAGCGTATTGTATTAATTGGGATGGAAAACGCCTATCCACTAGGTGACAGCATTGCGGCTATTCCAAAGTGGGCAGAGCGTGGTATTCGGTATGTTGGCCTGACGCATATCGGCCATAATCAGTTTTCCGGCAGTTCTAACCCAAGAGCCGATTTAAACGACAGCGAAACCGATCCCGGTTTATCTGCGCTGGGCCGGCAGCTAGTTACCGCTTTGAATCAGCACGGTATTTTGATTGATGTCTCGCATGTGGGCAAAAAGTCGATGCTAGAAGCCATTAAACTATCAAAAGCGCCGGTTATTGCCTCACATTCTGGTGCTGTTAGCGTCCATGCCAACTTGCGCAATCTGGACGACGAACAGTTGGATGCCATTAAAGCCAATGGTGGTGTAGCACAAATGGTAGCCTTTCGTAGCTATGTGGCAGAACTGGATCCAGGCTTAGCGGCCGGTATCGCTGCACTGCGCCAGCAATATCTGGCGAAAGGCTGGGCTGATACCAGTGAAGCTGACCGTAATGCGTATAGTGAAGCTGTACAACAACTACGTACTCAGCATCCCGATGTTACTCTGGCGCAGTTTATTGACCATATCGATTACACAGTAAAACGCCTTGGTATTGAGCATGTGGGCATAGCATCAGACTTTGATGGCGGTGGCGGGGTACAAGGCTGGGATGACGCCAGTGAAACGCTGAATGTCACTTGGGAGCTGATGCGCAAAGGTTATACCAAAGACCAGATCCAAGCATTGTGGGGCGGTAATGTGTTGCGTATTTTACGCCAGGCAGAGCAAGTAGCGGCTAAGTAGCGGTAGAATAAGCACTTACGGTTATGAGGCCGTAAGTGCGTATTGCTACGTCTATTCTTGAAACAAGGTTTCGATATTTAGCCCCTGATGGGTAACAATCTCCCGCAATCGGCGCAAGGCTTCTACCTGAATTTGCCGCACCCGCTCGCGGGTTAAACCAATTTCATGGCCAACATCTTCTAAGGTAGAAGGTTCATATCCCAGCAAGCCAAAACGTCGAGCCAGTACTTCACGCTGCTTCGGGTTAAGTTCTTCTAACCAAATAACCAGATGCTGCCGAATATCGGCATCCTGTAACTCCAGCTCGGGGCCAAGTTCTTTTTCATCGGCAATCACATCGAGCAATTGTTTTTCTGAGGTTCCTGCCACCGGGGTATCCACCGAAGTAATCTTTTCATTTAACTTCAGCATTTTGCGTACTTCTTCTACCGGCCTATCTAAGGCCGCAGCAATTTCTTCTGGTGTGGGTTCATGATCAAGTTTTTGTGATAATTCGCGCGCAGCTCGCAGGTAAATGTTCAGTTCTTTCACCACATGGATAGGTAAGCGGATAGTACGGGTTTGGTTCATAATAGCCCGCTCTATGGTTTGCCGGATCCACCAGGTCGCATAGGTAGAAAAACGAAAGCCGCGTTCGGGATCGAACTTTTCTACCGCGCGGATCAGGCCAAGGTTACCTTCTTCAATCAAGTCCAGCAGTGCCAAACCACGATTGATATAGCGCCTAGCAATTTTTACTACCAAACGCAAATTACTGACTATCATCCGTTTTCTGGCGCATTTATCGCCTTTTAACGCCAACCTGGAAAAATACACTTCTTCTTCTGCTGAAAGCAAAGGCGAGAAGCCTATCTCACCCAGATAGATCTGAGTGGCATCCATGGTTTTTTGACTATCATCTTTTACAAACAGCTCCTCTTCATTACTGTCATCGGCTGAGAGCTCAAGTAATTCAGGCTCCAGATCGTCATCAGTCAGAATACTGTCTTCTACTAGCTCTTCTTCTTTAAATTCTGTCAAACCATTGTCTTTTGTTGCCATATCCATTCTCCCCGTACTAAGTACGCGCGTAGCTGCGCGCAGGTGCTTCCTTGCAAGTGATCATTGATTTTTATTTTTGTTGTATAGGTTATTACTTCGGTAGATACCTAAGTGGATCAACCGATTGTCCACGAAATCTTATTTCAAAGTGTAACCGGGTATTAGCCGCATCGGTATCACCCATTTCGGCTATTTGTTGCCCAGCTTTCACTTCTTGTCGCTCTTTTACTAAAATACGCTTGTTATGCGCATAAGCACTGAGGTAATCATCATTATGTTTAATAATAATTAAATTACCATAGCCGCGTAGCGCATTACCGGCGTATACCACCTGCCCGTCCGCCGCGGCATTGATCCGGCTGCCATCCCGACCGCCAATATCAATACCTTTATTGCCTTGTTCGGCACTGGAAAAACGTGCCAGAATTTGACCACGCACCGGCCATTGCCAGCTAACCCTGCCCGTATTGGCTGCCGCAGGTTGCGACACTTGGCGCGCTACAGGCGTTGAGCTAGCTTGACCATAACCCTTTTGCTGAGTAGCTGCAACTGGTTTAGCACTGTTAGCAGGTGCCGTTTTAGCACCGGTAACGGCAGTGCTGCTGCGGGCTGGTGTAGCCGTTTGGCTGGCGGAAGTGGCTTGTAATTGGATGACCTGACCAGGATATATTGTAAAAGGCGCTTTGATATTATTACGGGCGGCCAGAGTGCGAAAATCCTGGCCGGAACGAAAAGCAATAGAATACAGAGTATCACCGCGCTGCACGACATAGCGGCTTTGCGTGAGTCGCGCTTGTTGCTGTTGATGTTGTTGTTTTCGAAGCTCTAAAGTAGTGACCGGTGCCGGTGACGAGCGCCCGGCACAGCCGGTTAGCAGCGCAATAAGCACAATAGCTGCGCAGCAGCCATTAAAGGCTAGCTGCACACGTCTTTGTATATTTGACCGAATCGGACCAATAATAGTTTACTCCTTGGTGCTTTGTCCTGCCGCAGGCTGTTGCACTGCGCTGCCCGCTTCCTTACCAAGTAACTTTTCTAAATTCAGTAGTGCCAGCATAACCCCGATTGCTACCGTAAAACAAACCAGCGCCAACAGCAAATCATGTTGGCCAAAGGCCGTAGCATAGCTACTTGGGCTATACATGGTAGTGCCTTGTTGCCAAGGCCAAAGGCGGTACATAGCACCAACTACAACCCCAGTTAATAGAGCCAGAGTTGCATCATGATAACGCTGTAACAGCCACTTCAGAAAATGTGAAAAACTCAATAAACCGATAATGCAGCCAGACGCGAATAATAACAAAATGCCAAACTGTAACTCCCGCACAGCCAGAATAACCGGCGCATACATCCCCGAGACCAACAAAATAAAACTGCCCGAAATACCAGGTAAAATCATCGCACAAATTGCGATAGCACCGGCGATAAAAAACATCCAACTCGCTGGTTGTAACTGCACTGGGGCTAACATGCCAATACCTACCGCGAATAGAATACCCATTGCAAACAATACCCCCCGCCACAGACTCCAGTTAACCGAGCGCAATAACAAGGGCAAGGCAGTTAAAATTAAACCATTAAAAAATGCCCAAACGGGCACCGGTCTGTGCTCCAGCAACCAACCGATAATTGATGCCAATGAAAATATGCTACAGAGAATTCCCGCAAACAAACACACTAAAAAGGTGCCGTCGATATGCTGCCATAACTGCCGAAAACGTCCTTTAAACAAATATTGCAGCGCTTGTAAGTTAATGGCGCTGATCGCGTTGAGCAAGCGATCATAGATGCCCAAAATAAATGCCAAAGTACCACCAGAAACCCCAGGCACAACATCTGCTGCGCCCATTGCCATGCCTTTTATCATCCATTGCAGATACGTCATACTTTTCCTGTAAGTGTTATCTTTTTTAAGCCAAAGCACCCGGTACTAAAGGTACAAAACGCACGGTTTCAATATCCTGGCTATGCCATTGCTGCCCCTGCCGCTGGTATACCCGCAGCACTTGCTGCTCTGATCCCACCGGGATCACCAACCGTCCACCATCAGTCAACTGTTCCAGTAAGGCCTGAGGCACATCTACCGGGGCCGCCGTAACAATAATGCTGTCAAAAGGCGCCTTACTCAACCAACCCTGCCAGCCATCACCATGTTTCATTGAGACATTATGCAAATCTTGCTGCTGTAACCGACGCTTGGCTTGAAACTGCAGCGATTTGATCCGTTCTACAGTACAAACATGGCCAAATAAACGCGCCAGTATCGCTGTTTGATAGCCTGATCCTGTGCCAATTTCCAATACCTTGCCGCAACTTCCACCCTGTAACAGCAATTCGGTCATTCTGGCCACGATATAAGGCTGTGAAATCGTTTGGCCCTGGCCTATCGGCAGCGCTGTGTTTTCATAGGCTTTATGCGCTAGTACCGGTTCAACAAATAAGTGACGGGGGGTCTGCGCCAGCGCCGATAATACGCGTGGGTCTCGGATCCCCTCACTCTGTAATTTTTGCGCCAGTACCTGAGCGCTGCGAGAAGTCACCACTGCCATAACTATAAGCGGATCCCATCAAGCCAGTTGGCCAGCGTTTCCATACTTTTATAAGCTGACATATCCACATGCAACGGCGTAATCGAAGCATAACCATTAGCAATAGCATAAAAGTCAGTGCCCTCACCTGCATCCAGCTCAGGCCCTAACGAGCCGTACCAATAAATTTTACGCCCCCAGGGGTCGGTGGAACTACTCATGGTTTCCGCTTTATGACGTCGCCCCAATCGGGTGACCTGAATGCCTTTTAGTTCACTCAATGGAATAGCAGGGACATTAATATTAAGAATTTGATCTGCCGGTAGTGGGTGAGATTTAAGTTTACGAATAACCTCTACCGTAACATGGGCTGCCGTGGCAAAGTGCTGCTCATCGCGACCGGCCAACGACACGGCAATAGCTGGCAAGCCAAGATGCCGGCCTTCGGTGGCGGCAGCAACGGTACCAGAATAAAGCACATCATCGCCCAGATTAGCACCATGATTAATACCCGCCACCACTAAATCTGGCGTAAAATCCAGCAGTTGGCTAATAGCCAGATGCACACAATCGGTTGGGGTGCCATTGACCGCTATAAAACCATTATCCAGCGTTTGCGTGCGCAGAGGATTTAGTAAGGTCAGGGAATTACTGGCGCCGCTGCAGTTGCGATCTGGCCCAACGGTCGTTACCTCTGCAATTTGCAGCAAGGCTTGCTGTAATACCTGAATACCGCGGGCATGTACGCCATCATCGTTACTTAATAATATTCGCATTTAACTCTCCATCTGAGCAAGCTCGCGGGCACTATCCCGGTAACACACTAATTCTCTGAGTACGCTGGTAGCAAAACAACCGGCTGGTAAGGCAAAGCTTAAGATCACACTCTCTTGCTGGATCTGTGCATTAAGTTGCTGCGGTATCACGCGCATACTACGCCGCCCTGCTTGCACCCGTAAACCAATCAGCCCCTCTACCCAATGCTGCCAAGGCGCTATAGCTTGCTGCTCCAATGTAGCAGCAACAGCGCTAACCATCACTTTACCGTCACCAACCAATGGGGCAGTAAGATGTATATCGGCAGCATCTAAACGCTGCGATAACACCGTATCCACCTCAGGCACCGCAAAAATTGACCCTGTGCCATCTAGCTGAACGACATCGCCGGGCAATAACTGGTTATAGCAGTGCTGTTGGATCCGGGCACTAAGCACCTGATTAAATAAAAATGACCGGCTGGCCGATAGCGCTAAACCACGGATTTGCCTATCAGCAATACCTTCGCCACTAAATAGTCGCTCTGCTAAGTGTAAATTGCCGCCATTAATACCAAAACGTTGCTCGCCATAATAATTTGGCACGCCAGCCTGCAACAAGGGCAGCCTGGCCATTAACGCCTCTGGATCAGATACCTGACTCAACCGGATAGTAAACTGGTTTTGCTTTAACGCCCCCAAACGCAATTTACGATAGTGTCGCACTACTTGCAGTATTTTGGCACCTTCAATTTGCCAGTTTTGCCATAGTAATTCCTGCTTGATAGGCCATTTAAAACAAAACCACTGCAGTGTTACTGCATGCCGATCTTTTAAGCCAGCATAACTAATGTCCCGTACCCGCAGGCCGGTTAGTCGTGCCAGCTCGCGCGCAATAAACTGGGTATTTTGCCCGGTTTTTTCGATTTGTAATAGCAGATGCTCACCGGCACCACTGGGCTGAAAATTTAGCTCCTCAACGACCACAAAGTCGGCAGGTTCCGCTCTGATGCGAGCACTGACCGAGGGCACCGTATATAAATAGGCTAATGGGTACTGTGCTAATAAATTTGGCGAATTAGTCTGAACAGGCTCGCTCATTGTTTACACAGTAGTACTACTGCCTCAGCAGCAATACCCTCTTTACGACCTACAAACCCCAGTTTCTCGGTGGTAGTGGCTTTCACATTCACTTGCGAAAGTTGGCATTCTAGATCGGCAGCAATACACTGGCGCATGGCGTCGATATGCGGCGCCATCTTCGGTGCCTGCGCCATAATGGTAATATCCAGGTTTCCGATCTGATAACCACCGTGCTTGACCTCAGCAAAGACTTTACGCAGTAAAATACGACTATCAATGCCTTTTAAAGCGGCATCAGTATCGGGAAAATGATGGCCAATATCGCCCAGCGCCACCGCGCCCAGTAACGCATCCGACAAGGCATGTAATACCACATCACCGTCTGAGTGAGCTAACAGCCCTTGTTCATAACTTATTTTAACGCCACCTAGCGTCACCGGGCCTGCGCCACCAAATGCATGCACATCAAAGCCATGACCTATACGTATTGTCATTATCGGTTTTGCTCCAGATAAAAGGCCGCAAGTTGTAAATCTGCCGGCCGGGTAATTTTAAGATTATCGCTATGCCCTTCCACTAGCAGCACCGGTTCACCGGCCCACTCCATCGCAGAGGCCTCATCGGTAATCGTTGCGCCAGCGGCCAATGCCGCCTGCATGCTGTCGCGAAGCAGCACCGTTGGGAAAAACTGTGGGGTTAACGCATGCCAAAGATCATTGCGTTCGACCGTGGTACTTACCAGTGTCTGGCCACGTTTCATGGTATCACGCACCGGCGTAGCCAAAATACCGCCATGACCAGCCGCCAAACAACGGGTAATCAGTAATTCGATGTCTTCACGTCGCACTAAAGGTCTGGCAGCGTCATGCACCAGCACCCAGGGCATTTGTACTGCGTCTATTTGCATTAAGGCATTTAATACCGAATTAACTCGCTCGGCGCCGCCATTAACCCGCACAAGCTGGCTGGCCGTTAAGCCTGTAGCAGCAAAATAAGGATCATCTGGGCTTAGTGCCAAATAAAGCTGCTTTACAGCTTCCAGCGCCAGTAAAGGCTTAACGCTATGCTCCAGAATGGTTTTACCATGCAGTCGCAGATATTGCTTGGGCTTGTCGGCTTGCATCCGCTTACCTACGCCCGCAGCGGGTATTACCGCAGCAATATCAGGGAAAGTGTTTGTTGACATCAAGGGTCTCGCGGTACTATCCGAAAAAAGACTTCATCTTCAGCAATTAAACCCAATTCATTGCGGGCTCGCTCTTCTATTGCTTCCTGGCCCTGGCGTAAATCATCGACATCAGCCAGTAGCATACGGTTCCGCTTAATCAGTTCCTGATTACTGGCTTGTTGCGTCGCAATCTCTTCTTGCTGCCGCAAGTAATCAGTGACACTTAGCTGGCCAAGCCACAACCGGTATTGCAAAGCAGCTAACACTATCAATAGTAACGCTATCAATATACGCATAATCAGTATCAATTTATCTCTGTCAGATTATTATGAAGCCTCAGACGCTTACTGCAAAGCATTAAATCAGTCAGTTTTTCCAAGATGCGGTCTGGCGAAGTTGCGCCAGTTTAGCCGACTGGCCAGTAGCAGCTCGCGTAAGGTGAGTAATCTTGGCTCTTTTTTCTGCATATTCAGCCACTGATGGCCACAACAGGCGGCGGTCATAATGGTTTTATCGGGTTTTAGCATAAACATATTACTGTTGTCGGCTTGTAACGGCAGACCATTAAACGAAAACCAACCGTACTGATTACAATGCAGCTTTTGCTCTGTACTATCTATCTCATCGACACTATCCAGTACGATATGTTCCAGTGTTTTTTCTTCAGCATAAAGCGGCACAATCAAACCGGGTTTTGCCGCCTTTTGATAAAAACGATCTATCGGATCGGCCTGCTGCTTACTGGCCGGACAGCGGCTAAACTGACGGGCATACCAGGAAGCATTTTGACTATCCAGCGCCAGCGTCGTCTGATAACGCAAAATACTACTGGCTGCCCGCCTGATATAAAAAGGCAAACTGGCTAGCCGCTTCGGTAGCAAATGCAACTCCGCTGCTCCGCTTTGCGACAGGCGCAAAAGCTCGCGCTCATACAGAGCATTACAAAGCTCGGTATAAGTTTGGTTGTCTGGCGAAGCTTGCCAGAAGTGTGGTTGATTTTCGTGCATCATAGTCATGCAGCGATGTTAGCCAATCGCTCAATTTTTGTAAAAGGCTAAATGCAGCCAGATAAAAAAAGGTCGGACTCAATTCCAATCTCATCTAGACGCTGTTTGCGAAAAACGGTAGCTTAACGCCTATGCCAGCCAATAACCCTATGCCTAATGAATCGTCGCCAATTTATACAAACTGCAGCTTTTACCCCCATCGCGCTGGTGCTGGGGGTGAAATTTATTGCCACCCTGCGCCCTTATCCGCTACATGAGTTGCAAACGCAGCTACGCGCCATGCAGCCTGACAGATTAACCAGCATGGGTACCTGGAATGTCAGCCAGATTTTTCAGCATTGTGCGCAGAGTATCCGTTATTCTATTTATGGCTATCCAGAGCATTACAGCGCGCTATTTAAAAATACTGCGGGTAAGCTTGCATTAAATGCTTTTGCCGCCAGTGGCAGTATGCAGCATCCGCTGGACGAAGTGATACCGGGAGCGCCAGAGCTACAGGCTGACGTACCTAACGATGTCGCCTTACGTGAGCTGATGTATGAACTACAACAATTTATCAACTGGCAGGGTGAGCTGGCGCCACATTTTGCTTATGGCAGCCTGACTAAAGCTCAGTATTACAGTGCGCATTATTTGCATCTGCAAAACCATTTAGCTGAAATTCAACAAAGTTAACCACTTAGTGCTGCCGCCTAAAGCGCGTTATCCCTAAGTTCAAATTCCATATTTGCCAGCCCCTTAGCAAAGGCGTCGCAGCGAATTTGTACCCGAAAACCAAAAAAGCTATTGTCTGCCGGATCAGGATGACCTTGTTTGTTTAACCGCAAGGTTAGGGAGTTTTGGCCATAAAAATGTTGTTGATCTTCAGGTGCATACTGTTGACGCAACGCAGCCAACTGCTCCGCCCCCAAACGCAGGCATTCTTCAGGGCTGGTCGCCAGTTGAGTTTGTGTTTCCAGTACAATCCAGTACACCTTGTCATGCCGATTAAAATGGATATTAAGCGTGGCACTGCCATCTGCAGCCATGCGCTGAGCCTGGCATTGGTTTTTGATACATTTATAGGCTGCAACCGTTGTTGCATCAGCCTTTTTAACGTTCGAAAAATGCTGTAGCAACACAGCTTCCACTTGCGCTTGACTCATACCTAATGTCATATCTTGAATTTGAACTAGGCTGATATCGGTTTCAGTAATGACGGCCTTTGGTTGCACCGGCGTTGTTGCGGTCTGAGCGGCAGTGGCTACAAACAAAAAAATAAGGTGAAGTAGTGTAATAAACGACGAAGACGGCATGCCTACTCTCTTTGCGTAATACTCGTGGTTTTACTATAGCCTAACCACAGCCGCCTTCCCGTTTTTCATAAAAAAAGGGGCTGATTTTACCAGCCCCTGTTTTTGTCAGGCCAATTACTGGCCTTTAATTTCGCTACGGCCTTTATACGGCGCTTTGCTGCCCAGCTCTTGCTCAATACGCAATAACTGGTTGTACTTGGCAACACGATCGGAACGGCATAATGAACCGGTTTTAATTTGGCCCGCTGCAGTACCTACTGCTAAATCAGCAATAAAGGCATCTTCTGTTTCACCGCTACGATGTGAGATAACCGCAGTAAAACCAGCATCTTTCGCCATTTTAATGGCGGCTAAAGTTTCGGTTAAAGAACCAATCTGGTTAAACTTGATCAAGATGGAGTTACCAATACCTTGTTCAATACCGCGCGTTAGAATTTTAGTGTTGGTCACAAATAAATCGTCACCCACTAACTGCACTTTAGTACCAATTTTATTGGTTAAATCTTTCCAACCATCCCAGTCGCTTTCATCTAAACCATCTTCGATGGAAACAATAGGATAACGCTGGGTTAAACCGGCTAAATAATCGTTAAAGCCGTAAGAATCAAAGCTTTTATTTTCGCCACCTAGTACATATTTGCCTTCTTTATAGAATTCAGACGCGGCACAGTCCAGCGCTAAGGTCACGTCCTTATCCATTTCGTAACCAGCAGCTTTTACCGCTTCAACAATCACAGATAAAGCTTCTTCGTTTGATTTCAGATCCGGCGCAAAACCGCCCTCATCACCTACAGCGGTATTCAGGCCACGCTTTTGCAGCTCTTTTTTCAGGCTGTGGAAAATCTCCGCACCCATGCGCAGGGCTTCAGCGAAGGTTTTCGCGCCTACGGGCTGCACCATAAACTCTTGAATATCGACGTTATTATCAGCATGTTCGCCACCGTTAATGATATTCATCATCGGTACTGGCATACTGTAAACACCTGCCGTGCCGTTTAACTCGGCAATATGTTGATACAACGGGATCTTTTTATCCGCAGCAGCAGCGCGGGCAACGGCTAAAGATACCGCCAGAATAGCATTGGCACCAAGTTTAGACTTAGTTTCGGTACCGTCTAAATCGATCATCAGTTGATCAATTTCAGCTTGTGAATAGGCGTTTTTACCCACTAAAGCGGCTTGAATTGGGCCAGCAATGTTGGCAACGGCTTTGGTGACACCCTTGCCTAAATAACGCGCTTTGTCGCCATCACGCAGCTCTAAGGCTTCACGTGAACCTGTTGAAGCGCCTGACGGTGCACAGCCGCGGCCCATAGCGCCACTGGCTAAATACACATCGGCTTCAACCGTTGGATTACCGCGTGAGTCCATAATTTCGCGGGCAATAATTTTGACAATTTCTGACATAGTAGTAAGTCCCCTGTTAAAAACGAAAAAGCCGTGCAAAAAGTCACGGCTTGATAAAGTTATACGCGCTGCTGTTTCTGAAATTTATGCGCTGCAGCAACAAAGCTCTGAAACAGCGGGTGACCATCACGCGGCGTTGAATTAAATTCCGGATGAAATTGTCCGGCGACAAACCATGGATGATCTGGGATCTCTATCATTTCTACCAGCTGATTATCTGCCGATAAACCTGAAATCACCAAACCGGCCTCTTCTAATTGCGGGCGCAGATTGTTATTCACTTCGTAGCGATGACGATGCCGCTCCTGAATAACCGCCTGACCATAAATATCCCGGGCTTTGGTTTTGTCAACAAGGTTACAGTTTTGACTGCCCAGACGCATAGTGCCGCCCAAGTCAGACTTATCGGTACGAACTTCTACTGAACCATCAGCATCACGCCATTCAGTAATTAAGCCCACTACCGGGTAAGGGGTTTCTTTATTAAATTCGGTGGAATGTGCACCGGGCATCCCAGCAACATTACGGGCATATTCAATTAATGCCACCTGCATCCCTAAACAAATGCCAAGATAAGGCACTTTGTGTTCCCGGGCGTATTTTGCAGCAAGAATTTTGCCTTCCACGCCGCGCTCACCAAAACCGCCGGGCACTAAAATACCGTCTATGCCGGCCAGTACGCTTACGCCTTTGCTTTCAACATCTTGAGAGTCGATATATTTGATATTCACCGTAACACGATTTTTCAGCCCGGCATGGCCTAATGCTTCGTTCACCGATTTATAAGCATCCGGTAATTCTACATATTTACCGACCATACCAATGGTGATTTCGCCAGTAGGATTGGACTCTTGATACAGCACTTGTTCCCACTCCACCAGATCGGCTTCGGGTGCTTCAATATAAAAACGGCGACAAACTAAATCATCCAACCCTTGCGATTTTAACAAGGCCGGGATCTGATAAATACTCGACACGTCTTTTAATGAGATAACCGCTTTTTCTTCCACATTAGTAAAGAGCGCAATTTTGGCCCGCTCGTTAGTAGGGATGGCACGGTCTGAGCGACAAACCAGAATATCTGGCTGAATACCAATAGAGCGTAATTCTTTTACCGAGTGCTGTGTGGGCTTAGTCTTAATTTCACCGGCAGTGCCTAAATAAGGCACCAGCGTTAAATGCATATAAAGGGTGCGCTCACGACCTACTTCGGTACCCAGCTGCCGTATGGCTTCTAAAAAGGGTAAAGACTCAATATCACCCACAGTACCACCAATTTCCACAATGGCGATATCGTAGCCTTCAGCACCAGCAACAACCCGGTTTTTAATTTCATTAGTGATATGCGGGATAACCTGAATGGTCGCGCCTAAATAGTCGCCACGGCGTTCACGGCGCAGCACTTCAGCATAAATGCGCCCCTGAGTGAAGTTATTAAGCTTACTCATCTTGGTGCGGATAAAGCGCTCATAATGCCCTAAGTCGAGATCGGTTTCAGCGCCATCTTCGGTGACAAAAACTTCACCGTGCTGAATGGGGCTCATGGTACCTGGATCAACGTTAATATAAGGGTCAAGTTTAAGAAGGGTCACTTTCAGACCACGCGCTTCCAGTATCGCCGCCAACGAGGCTGCAGCTATGCCCTTACCCAGAGATGAGACAACCCCACCCGTCACAAAGATATATCGTGTTGTCATAAGACCCCAGAAACGCAGTAAAAATAAGATTAAGTCAAACAAGAAAAAGCAAAAAAATCCGGTAAGCAGGCTGTTTACTGGAAAATTAAGGCTTTAACTATTTGGTATCAGGACGGGAGGAAAGTATAGCAAAGGGCCAGGCGCTGCTCAATCTAAAGAAGCGTTTAGTCGCAACATATTTCTGTGCATCCCACATGCTACCATTAAACGTCTTGCTGCTTTACCTGCTGCCACAGCGCATCCATCTCGGCTAAGTCGCTTTGTTCGGGGGTTTTACCTAAAACGTTAAGGGCTTGCTCTACCGCACGAAAACGTTGCTCAAATTTGCTATTGGCCGCCCGCAATACCGCTTCTGGGTCCAGCTTGTGTTTACGCACTACATTGACCAGGGCAAACATTAAGTCGCCGAGCTCCTCCGCCAGCTCCGGGCTAGCAGCGGCAGTTTGCTCCACTTCAAGGATTTCTTCTTTTACCTTATCCCAACAGCCGGCCACATCAGGCCAATCGAAGCCGACATTGGCACAGCGTTTTTGTAGCTTATAAGCACGGCTTAGGGCAGGCATGGCGTTAGGAATATTATCCAGCACACTGTGTTGGCCAACTTGCTGACGCTCAGCACTTTTTAGTGCTTCCCAGTTTTTTAATACCGTGTCGGCGTCTTCGGCTACCACTGTACCAAAGATATGCGGATGGCGTCGCTCCAGTTTGTCACAAATAGCTTTTACGCAATCAGCAAACTGAAAACGTCCTTCTTCCTGCGCTATTTGCGCATAAAACACCACTTGAAACAGCAAATCGCCCAGCTCGTCTTTTAGCTCATCAAAGCTACCTCGGGCAATAGCATCGGCCACTTCATAAGCTTCTTCTAAGGTGTAAGGTACTATGCTGCTGTAAGTTTGTTTTAAATCCCAGGGGCAACCGCTGGCGGGATCGCGCAGCGCGGCCATAATAGTGAGCAGCCGGGCAATATTATCCGGTTGCTCGACACTGGCAATTGCATCATTCGGTTGACGATCAGTAGTTTGCGTAGTTGACACTGTTACTATTTACCTGTGAAAAGTGTTTATCTATTAATGATGAAAGCGTTTGGCTTCAATAACATCGTCTATTTGACTGACTTTACTCAGCAATTTATTTAACGAATCCAGATTATACAGCTCCATCGTCATATTAATCACTGCGGTTTGTGCTTTGATATCTGAGCTACTACTCATTTTGGTTACGTTGGCTTTTTCGTTGGCCAAAATGCTGGTGATATCGCGCAGTAAGCCATTACGATCATGCGCCACAATCCGAATATCGACTTCATAGCCTGAGGCATATTTATCGCCCCAGGTAGCGTCTACTACACGTTCTGGATGTGCATCTAACAGGGTTTTAAACTGGTCACAATCATCACGGTGAATAGCAATACCCCGGCCCTGGGTGATATAACCAATAATGGCATCGCCCGGCAGTGGCTGGCAGCAACCCGCCATATGGGTAAGCAAGTTCCCCACGCCCTGCACCACCACATCACTTTTTACTTTAGGACTAGGCAATGGCTTGGTTTTTAAGCGTGGATCAATTTCTGGCAGCGCATGTTTGGGGCTTTGGCTTTGAATAAAGTGCACTACCTGCGTCACTTTTATTTCACCGCCGCCAATCCCCACCAATAGCTCATCCATACTATTGACGTTAAAGCGGGCCAAAACCTTAGTGGGTTGCTCTAATACCAAGTTTAAACGATTTAACTCAGCATCCAACAGCTCCCGTCCCGCCAATAAATTTTTATCCCGGTCTTGTAACCGAAACCAATACTGCACTTTAGAACGGGCGCGGCTGGATTTAAGGTAACCTAAGTTGGGGTTTAACCAATCGCGGCTGGGATTCGGTTCACGGCCGGTTAAAATTTCTACCTGATCGCCAGTCTTTAACTGATAGGTAAAAGGCACGATACGGCCAGATATTTTGGCACCAATGCAGCGATGACCAACATTAGAATGCACATAATAGGCAAAATCGAGCGGGGTGGAGCCAATAGGCAAGTCAACAATATCGCCTTTGGGGGTAAACACATAGACCCTGTCTTCAATGACCTGAGTACGTAATTCTTCTGCCAGATCAGTACCGTCGGCTAAATCTTCCTGCCACTGCAACAGTTTACGTAACCAGCCTATTTTTTCATCATTGGCAGCAGTTTTACCGGTTGCGGCACCTTCTTTATAGCGCCAGTGCGCGGCGACACCCAGCTCAGACTCTTCATGCATTTGCCGGGTACGAATTTGAATTTCGATAGGTCGCCCTTGCGGTCCTACCACAACGGTATGTATCGATTGATAACCGTTTTGCTTTGGAGTGGCAATATAATCGTCAAACTCTTTCGGCAGATGGCGCCAGCCGGTATGCACTATACCCAGGGCAGCATAACAATCTTGTACCCGCTCAGTCACGATTCGTACCGCGCGGATATCGTACAGCTGTTCAAAAGACAGCTGTTTTTTCTGCATCTTTTTCCAAATGCTAAAAATATGTTTCGGCCGACCATAAATCTCAGCCTGCAGCTGCGCATCCTGCATTTTTTGTCGCACCGCGGTAACGAAGTCTTGCATATACTGTTCGCGGTCCAGTCGCCGTTCTTCTAATAACGCAGCAACTTGCTTGTAGGTTTGCGGGTGCAAATAACGAAAGGCTAAATCTTCCAGCTCCCACTTTAATTGGCCTATGCCTAAGCGGTTAGCCAAGGGCGCAAAAATGGCATTGGTTTCTTTGGCAGCTAATACCCGGGTTTCTTCATCGGCGTTTTTTACATCACGCAAATAGCAAATTTGTGCTGCCAGCTTAATTACCACTGCCCGCACATCTTCTACCATCGCCAGTAACATGCGTCTTAGATTGTCGGCCTGTTGACCATCGGCACCTTGCTTAACACTAGTGGGAATAGTGCGGATCGCTTCCATTTGCTGCACCGAGCTTAACAGCGCACTGACAGCTTGGGAGAAATTGCCAACAATCAACGGTAACTCTAGCAAACCAGCTTCAAAGGCTGGAAACAATAAAGAGGCGATCAGCGAGTCCTGGTCCATTTTCAGTTCAGCCAGAATTTCGACCATCTCCCAACCAGTGCGCACCTGCGAGACATCATCGTCTAATTGTTGCTGCTTGAGCCAGGCTGCGCACTCCAGTAAAGCGCTAATCTTTTTTTCTGTCAGACCCAGTGAGCACAACCACTCTATTGTCTCACCACCATGGTAGCCACTACTGTGTGACTGGCGAACCCTAACCATGCTTTGTCCTCATTAGTGCGCCAAACAACCCGTATGACTGTTCAACTTAATTGCTCGTCATCCTTGAAGCTGCAGCGGTGTTAGCCGCGTTCGACAACTCCAATCACATAGTATTCCTATGCTCATGGAGATCCTCTCACTTGCCGCCTACCTGCATCTTCAATGATTTTGGGTATGAATAGTGCCATAAGTTCCAGATGACCGGTATGGGGAAACATATCTATGCCGGCGATTTTTTGCAACTGATAGCCTGCTTTTAGCAATACCTTGCTATCTCTGGCGAAAGTCGCCGCATTACAGGATATGTACAATATCTGTGCCGGTTTCAGTAAAACCAGCTGTTGTACTGCGCCTTCTGCTCCAGCCCGTGCGGGGTCTAACACTATTTTCTGATAAATGGGGCGATTCCACTCGGCTTTCCCCCAAGGTAAGTGCAAATCGGCCTGCCAGAAATGTGCGTTAGTCAGGCCATTGGCACTGGCATTCGCATTGGCTTGCTGCACCATTTTTGTCAGCCCTTCAATGCCATGCACCAATTTGGCGCGCTGCGCTAGCGCCAAACTAAAGTTTCCCATACCGGCGTAAAGATCAAGAATACTGTCATTTGTTGTGGGTACCAACCAATCTAACGCTTGCGTTACCATCTGCTGGTTTAGCGCAGCATTCACCTGAATAAAATCATCTGGCGTAAAAGCCAGTGTCAGCTGTTGCTCCGCTAAACGATAAGTCGGTGCGGTCGCAGTGGCTTGCCAATAACTAAGCTCACCCGCGGCAGCTTCGCCTAACCAAATCGCCTCTGGCCAGGCGCTAATAAAAGCCTGTTGCTGCTCATGAGTTAAAGGTGCAATATGACGAAGCACCACATACGCCTGCCCTTGTGCATCAATCACCTCGGCGTGCGTGATAATAGCCGGATTAGGCAGCTTTGCAACCACCTGCTGTAATACGGCAAACACCGGTGCTAATACTGGGCTTAATACGGCACATTGTGCTATCGCCGTCAGTTCTTTGCTCGCCGCCTGCCGAAAACCCACCACCACCTTTCGCTGTTTTTTATCAAACCAAACGCCAATCCGCGCTTTACGCCGATAACCTTGTTCTGGCCCGGTTAACAGTGGTTGCCATGGGAGTTCAGCTAGTCCGGTTTGGTGACGCAGTAATTCATCTATACCTTGTTGTTTCAGTTTACGCTGATCGGCCGGGGTTAAATGCTGTAACTGACAACCACCGCACCTATTATAATGAGCACAAAAGGGCTTAACCCGCAAAGGGCTGGCGTTAAGCACTTGCTCGGTGCGTGCTTTTATAAAACCCGCCTTATCTTCTAGCACCCGCGCCAGCACCTGCTCGCCTGGTAAAGCACCACTGATAAAGGCTATTTTTTGCTGATAGCGGCCAATACCGTTGGCTTCGTAATCCACACTGTCTACCTGCAACTTTAATTGCTGGCCAGTGCACTGTGCTGTTTGTTTCGGTTTATATAGCATTACCATTCGTAGCAGGTCTTATAGGCATTTTGTAGTTGATGTGTCATTATGACATGGCTGAGCTTAATTGTAACAAGTGCCGAGCCCTGATGAAGAAAATTGGTTTACGCTTTTGGTTGATCCTATGCAGTGTCCTGCCGGCACTACTGGTAGCTTTGCTACTGGGCAGTTATTTTAATACGAAACAACAACAAGATAGTGAACTACACTTGCGGGAGCGAGCAGCCAATATCGCTCTGACATTGGCTATCAGCAGCCAACAACTGCTACAGCAGCAGCAATTAAAAGCCATTCAACTCTTATTAGAACATGCCCATCGACTTAACTCGCCGCTGGTTATTAGTATTTCCTTGTTCAATGCCGAAGGTGAACTGCTGCTTACCAGCAATAGTCAGCATGATCTAAGTAGCGAAACCTTGCATCAGCAAAAAATAAAACCAAACCAACTGAGTTATCACGATCAGCAACAATACTTATTAGTTTACCAGCCTTTATTAAAAACTAATCTGCTACGCGATGATCACCCCGGTTATCTGCTACTGCAATTCGAACAACAGCAACTTTTGCTAAAACAGCAAATTAGTTTATTACACAGTGGCTTGCTAATTGCGTTTGCATTAGCGCTGGCATTAGGTTTGGCATTTTTTTTAATCCAGAAGTTACACCCTGAACTACATCGCATTAAAAAGCAGATGCAACAACTTATGGATGGCCAATATCGGGTACTTGCATATCAACTAGGCATTCGCGAGTTAGATCAACTGCAGTCGGGTATCATGCAATTGGCTGATCGCTTGGCCCGCTTAGAACAAGAGATGCAACAAAATATTGAGCAAGTTACCAGTGATTTACAACAAAGTATGGAGCAATTGGAGATCCAGAATATCCAACTGGACTTTGCCAAACGTAAAGCCCTAGAAGATAACCGACAGAAATCAGACTTTTTGGCGAAAATGAGTCATGAACTACGCACGCCACTCAATGCCGTGATTGGCTTTACTCGGCAACTACTAAAAACGCCACTCAGCCATCATCAAAGTGATTATTTGCACACTATCCAAAAATCTGCCAATAGCTTACTTAGCTTAGTCAATGACGTCTTGGATTTTTCTCGGCTGGAAGAAGGTCGGATGTCAATTAATCCGGAACCCTTTTCATTGCGTGATACGCTTAATGATGCCACTGAGCTTTTGGCCGCTAATGCTTTTGATAAACAATTGGAACTGGTACTGATAGTTGACTCTGACTGTCCTGACGATGTTATTGCTGATCCGGCACGTATCACGCAAGTGCTAATGAATATCGCAGGCAACGCCATTAAATTTACCGAACATGGCAGTGTGGTCATCCGCGTCAGTGCCACTATACTGAATGAAGAACAATTGGTGATCCATATCTCGGTAAAAGACACCGGCCGAGGTATTAGTGAAGAAAAACAAGGCCGCTTGTTTGACGGTATTTCGCCGATTGACCAAAACGATCAGCAAACCGGCTCTGGCCTTGGCTTATTAATCTCCAAACGGCTAGTACAAGCCATGCAAGGTAATATTGGCTTTGAAAGCAAACCCGGCGAAGGCTCAACCTTTTGGTTCACTATTAAATGCCAACGGCATCAATTGTCAGTCGCCGAGCCGCTACCGCTGGAGCTACTGGAAAATAAAACCGTTTTGTACTTTGAACCGCAACAATACTCGCGAGAAGCTACGCTACAGCTATTAAACAGCTGGGGTATGCAAGTTACTGTTTGTGCTACAAAAGGCCAATTACAGCAAGCTATTAACCTGAGCCAGCACTATGATATCGGTTTATTAGGACGCGCTGTAGCCATCAACCAGGTTAATGAGATCATTAGTTTGGTGCAGCGGCTCAAAGCACATTGTGAATTTGTCTATTTGCTGGTGAATACGTTATCACCAAACTTGCGCGAAGCGCTACTTAGCTCTGGCGCCAATGCCTGTTTGCCCAAGCCAGCACATATGCGAAAGCTGGCGCTGGCTGTTGTGCAGCCCTATAGCCAACCCAATCAGGAGAAAACCGAGCCTGCCAAACAAGCGCTATTGGCCCTAAAAGTACTCACTGTTGACGACAACGAAGCTAACTTAAAGCTTATCAATACCTTGTTACGCGAACGCGTGCAGCATCTCGAATCAGCCAGAGATGGTGCCGAAGCCTGGCAAAAAACCACCCAGCATGTCTACGATATTATCTTTATGGATATTAATATGCCGATAATGGACGGTATTACTGCTTGTCAGCGTATTCGGCAGAGCTCATTAAATGAGCACACCCCTATTGTCGCCGTAACTGCCCATGCCATGGATGGCGAGCGAGCACGTTTGATTAGTTTGGGGTTTAGCGAGTTTTTGACTAAACCGCTGGATGAAAAAATGCTGCATTACACCTTACAAGAGTTTTGTCAGCTACAGAAAAATAGTCAACATGTGCCCGATGCGCATTTGACTGCCGTGCCACTGATTGATTGGCCAGTGGCCTTACAACGGGCAGCGGGGAAACCAGAGCTGGCACAGGAAATGTTGTTGTTGCTAATCAAATCCTTGCCACAATCAGATAAGCAAATTCGGCAGGCGATCACCGACAATGATCAACAAGTATTGCTGCACGCACTGCATAAACTGCATGGGGCTTGTTGCTACACCGGTGTACCGCGCCTGAAAAATTTGTTAGAAGCGTTGGAAACCCAATTGAAGAAGGGTGCCAGTATTAAACTACTGGAGCCTGAATTGTATGAGCTGGATGATGTTATTCAGATGCTATTGGAGGCAGATACCAGTATGCCAGAGCAACTCGCTTAAGCTTCCAATATTACGGTAGCACAAGCATAAGCCTGCTCATCGCTGATGCTAAGCCAAAACGAGGTTACCCCCATTTGCGCCGCCAGCTCAGCAGCATAGCCGCTTAAGCTAAGTTCAGGTTTGCCCTGAGCATCATTTCTTACTTCAAAATGCTGAAATGATACTCCACGGCCAATACCGGTACCAAGTGCCTTGGCCGCGGCTTCTTTTGCGGCAAAACGTTTGGCAAAATAGCGGTCAGGCTGGGTATGTTGCAAATACTCGGCCTGTTCAAAGGCGGTAAGCACCCGCTGCACTAAACGCGGGCTTTGTTGCAAACTATGGCTGATGCGCGCAATCTCGATAATATCTGTACCGAGGCCACGGATTGCCATTAGCCTCTCGCCTCTACCATCAGACGTTTCATTTCGGTTACTGCCGGGCCTAAGCCAGTAAAAATAGCGCGCGCAATAATGGCATGACCAATATTCAATTCATACATTTCAGGAATGGCGGCTATTGGCTGCACATTATGGTAATGCAAGCCATGGCCAGCATTCACAATCAGCCCCAATGAGGCCGCATACGCGGCAGCATCAGCAATACGCTGTAGCTCGGCTTGCTGCACTGCTGCCTGAGTAGCTTCGGCATACTTACCGGTATGGATCTCAATATAGGGTGCACCCGCTGCTGCAGCGGCTTCAATTTGCTTTTTATCGGCGTCGATAAATAGCGAGACTAAAATATCTGCCTCTTTTAACTGGGTTACCGCATCGGTAATACGGCTTAACTGCCCGGCCACTTCCAGGCCACCTTCGGTAGTCAGTTCAGCCCGCTTTTCTGGTACCAAACAGCTAAAATGTGGCCTTAACTTACCGGCAATACCTAACATTTCTGCGGTGACCGCCATCTCAAAATTCAGTCTGGTCGCAAGGGTTTCCCGCAAAATAAACACATCGCGATCAACAATATGACGGCGATCCTCCCGCAGATGCACTGTAATACCGTCTGCACCCGCTTGTTCAGCCATCAAAGCCGCATGCACTGGCTCAGGATAATAGGTGCCCCGGGCATTACGTACCGTAGCAACATGGTCAATATTGACCCCCAGATAAATTGCGCTCATTTTTCTCTCCATTACTACTGCGGCATGACGACTTTACATAGCGACCACGGCATGACTATTGCCGCGTGATCATCGCGGTATAACTACTGCAGCTAAGCCGGTGGCAAATTAATTTTTTCAAGTTGGCTAAACAGCGCCCGGCTGGCCAGCGGTTTATCACCCAGCAAGGGCGTCAATAATTGTCGGCTTAATTGTTTGGCAGTGGCTAAGGTGCTGCTTTGTTGCCAATCACCCGCCGCCACAGCCAGTAATTGCGCACCTTGCCAGCGTTGTGTCGCTGGCATAAAATCTTGCACTACAGGCATAAAACCTTGTTCAGGCACATAGTTATAGTACTGCTCTGGCTGTAAGGCATGTTGCTGGCCGTCATAGCCCCAATCGGGTAGTACACCTAATTCTGCCAATAGCGAAAACTCAAATTGTCGTAAACAAGGTTCTAATCGCTCGGGTTGCTGCGACACTTGCGCCAATTCAGCCAGTACGGTCTGATAGTGCTCGAACAGCAACTCTGAAGCAGAATCTGTTGGCCAAAGCCGACAGATCAGTTCATTAATATAAAGCCCGCTAAACAACACCTTACCAGTAAACTGAACAGCAGCGCTCTGCTCTTCCAGTTGTCTTACTGTTTTTAAGCTACTGCGCCCCGTTAATGCCACCGCAAATAACTGAAAGGGCTGTAAGGCACGATGCTGTTTACCACTGCGCCGTCGGATCACGGCGCTAAGCCGTCCCTGTTCGGGCAGCAGTAATTGTAATAATAGTTTATCTTCCTGATAGGGACGGCTGTGCAAAATATAGGCAGGCCATAAGTTTCCGTCCATAACGGCGCTTAGTCTTCGCCGTAACCAAGACTACGCAAGGCTCGTTCATCATCGGCCCAGCCTGATTTGACTTTAACCCACACCTGCAAAAATACCGGGGCATCTAGCATGTCTGCCATATCAAGCCGGGCTTCAGTAGCAATTTGTTTAATGCGCTCGCCTTTATTACCTATCACCATGCGTTTCTGGCTCTCGCGCTCGACCAACACCAGCGCAGCAATATGGAAGTGTTTCTCTTCCCATTTAAAGCGCTCTATTTCTACCGTTACCGCATAGGGCAACTCATCGCCTAAGAAGCGCATCAGTTTCTCACGAACAATTTCAGCTGCCATAAAACGCTGCGAACGATCAGTGATGTAATCCTCTGGAAAGAAAAACTCGCAGGGTGGCAGTTGCTGTTGCACCACTTTGCGCAGTGCCGTGACATTATCGCCGGTTTCAGCCGACAAGGGCACCACATCTAAAAAGTTCAGCTGGCTACCCAGCCACTGCAGGTGAGGTAACAAGTCTGCTTTGTCTTTATATAAATCGACTTTGTTCACCACCAAAATAACCGGCTTTTTAGCGGCGATCAGTTTATTCAGTACCATCTGATCATCATCATTCCAGCGGGTACCTTCTACTACGAACAGTACAAACTCTACGTCCAGAATAGAAGAAGCGGCAGCTTTATTCATCAGCCGGTTAATCGCGCGCTTTTCTTCAATATGTAAACCCGGGGTATCAACATAGACGGTTTGATATTGCTGTTGGGTATCAATACCCACTATACGATGGCGGGTAGTTTGTGGTTTTTTTGAAGTAATACTTACTTTTTGCCCAACCAGCTTATTAAGTAGCGTTGATTTACCCACATTAGGCCGACCCACAATAGCCACCAGGCCAGCATAAGTAGAGGTTGCAGCAACACTTGGGTTATCTGTCATCTTTAATCTTTTCCAGAGCATACTGAGCAGCATCTTGCTCAGCTTTACGCCGGGATGAACCGGTCGCAGTAATAGGTGCCATACCCGGCACGGTGCAGCGCACAGTAAAGGTTTGCTGGTGAGCTTCGCCTACGGTAGCAATCACATCATAAGTGGGTAAGGGTTTTCGCAAGCCCTGTAAGTGTTCTTGCAACAGGGTCTTCGAATCTTTTTGTTGGCCGGGCGTGATTTCATGTAATCGCTGCTCGAACCACAACATAATTTGCGCTTTGCAAGCAGTCATGCCACTATCTAAATAAATAGCGCCAATAATTGCTTCCAGCGCATCTGCTAAAATCGACTCGCGGCGAAAACCACCACTTTTTAGCTCCCCTGGCCCTAAGCGTAAAAACTCAGATAAGCCCAGCTCTTGCGCAATAGATGCCAAGGTGACGCCTTTTACCAAGGATGAGCGCATCCGCGTCAGATCGCCTTCACGGGTTTCCGGAAAACGAGCAAACAAGGCTTCAGCAATGACTAAACCTAATAGCGCATCACCTAAAAACTCTAAACGTTCGTTATGTTGGCCCTTGCAGCTGCGATGGGTTAAAGCCTGCTCTAATAAAGCCGGCTGTTGAAACTGATAACCTATTTTTCGCATCAACGGCGCTAATGGTTTTTGCATAAAACACTCTTAATGGATCGGACCCAAACGCCCAAAACGCACACCTACTGGCACCCAGCGTGGCAGCCAGCTGTTTGGATCTTCACTAAATTCAAAACTCATCCAGATAAACACCGCTTTACCGACCATATTGTCGGCAGGTACAAAGCCCCAGAACCGACTGTCTATACTGTTGTCCCGATTATCACCCAGCACAAAGTAATGCCCTTCTGGTACGATAAACTCATCAATCGCAGTATTCGGCTGCCGATAATAATTGGCTAAATCTTCGGCACGCCTCGGTGTTTGCAAAATATTATGGCTAACATCACCCAATTTTTCTGCATAGCGACGTTGTGGCATAGGCCCCTGGAAAAATTCCCCATCTTCCTGAAAAACTAAAGACATCGGCTCTAGTACGCCACAATCCGTTGTTTGCCCGCTTTGACAGGCTTTCTCTATATAGAGTTGCTTATCCTGATAGACAATACGATCGCCCGGTAAACCAATTACCCGTTTAATGTAATCCAACCTGGTGTCAAGCGGATACTTAAATACCGCCACATCACCACGAGCAGGTTGTTTATTACTCCAAAGGGTTTTACGCCATACTGGATCTTTGACATCATAAGAGAACTTTTCAACCAGAATAAAATCACCTACTAACAAAGTAGGCATCATCGACCCTGACGGAATTTGAAACGGCTCATATAAAAAAGATCGCAGTAATGTAATAGCGGCGACCAGTGGAAAAATAGACTTTGCCGTTTCAATAATAGCGGGTTCTTTCAGTAATTCTTGTTGCGCCTGTTCAGGCAAAGGCGTTTTCGCCTGTGCCTGAGCACTAACCAGTGCTTGCTGCCTTTTAGGGGCTAACAGCAAGGCGTCTAATAACCAAATTAACCCACATGCCAGCGTAAGCAGCACCAAAAAAATTGCAAAATATCCTGCCATCAAGCGTCCTTAATCATTCGCTGAGCTTATTTACCGACTTTGAGAATCGCCAGGAAGGCTTCTTGTGGTACTTCCACATTACCTACCTGCTTCATCCGCTTTTTACCATCTTTCTGCTTTTGCAGTAGTTTTTTCTTACGGCTAATATCACCACCATAACATTTAGCTAAGACGTTTTTACGCATTTGCTTAATAGTGGTACGAGCAATAACATGGTTGCCGATTGCCGCTTGAATAGCGATATCGAACATCTGCCGCGGAATAAGTTCTTTCAGCTTTTCTGCCAGTTGCCGACCTCGGCCCTGAGCAAAGTCGATATGGCTGATAATCGCCAGCGCATCCACCCGCTCACCGTTAATCAGAATATCAACCCGCTGCATATTAGAGGTTTGGAAGCGTTTAAAACTGTAGTCCAATGAGGCATAGCCGCGACTGGTCGATTTTAAACGGTCAAAGAAGTCCATCACGACTTCTGCCATAGGTAGTTCATAGACAACGGCAACCTGACGGCCGTGATAACTCATATTAACCTGAGTACCGCGCTTCTCAATACACAGCGTTATAACGTTACCCAGATACTCTTGCGGTACCAAAATATGTGCTTCGACAATAGGTTCACGAATTTCATCAATATCATTGACCGCAGGTAAGGCACTAGGATTATCAACCAGCACCGTTTCACCGTTTTTCTTTACTACCTCATACACTACGGTTGGCGCAGTAGTGATCAAATCCAGATCGTATTCACGCTCTAACCGTTCCTGAATGATCTCCATATGCAGCATACCAAGGAAACCAATACGGAAACCAAAACCAAGCGCGCCTGAATTCTCCGGCTCGTAAAATAAAGATGAGTCGTTTAAACTCAATTTGGCTAAGGCATCACGGAAATCTTCGTAGTCATCGCTCGATACCGGAAACACCCCCGCATAAACCTGTGGCTTGATGCGTTTAAAACCAGGTAATGGCTTTTCTGAACTGTTTTTCGCTAAGGTTAAAGTATCACCAACCGGGGCACCTTTAATTTCTTTAATACCGGCAATGATAAAACCTACTTCACCGGTTTTTAACTCGCCGGTATTGGTGGCTTTCGGACTAAACACACCGACTTTGTCTACTTCATAAGTCTGGCCTGTCGACATCACCTTGATTTTGTCTTTAGCTTTGATGCTGCCATGTTTAACGCGTACCAGTGATACAACCCCCTGATAGGCATCAAACCAGGAATCAATAATCAGCGCCTGTGTTGGCTGCTCAGGTTCACCTTCCGGACAAGGCACTTGCTTAACAATGGTTTCCAAAACATCTTTAATACCTAAACCCGTTTTGGCAGAACATTGCACCGCACCTATGGCTTCAATACCAATGATATCTTCAATTTCTTCCGCTACCCGGTCAGGCTCGGCCTGCGGTAAATCGATTTTATTCAGTACCGGAATAACTTCTAAATTCATGTCTAGTGCGGTATAGCAGTTAGCTACTGTTTGCGCTTCAACGCCTTGGCCTGCATCAACAACTAACAGGGCGCCTTCACAAGCGGCGAGTGAACGGCTCACTTCATAGGTGAAATCGACATGACCAGGGGTATCGATAAAATTCAGCTGGTAAGTATTACCATCGTCGGCTTTATAATACAGCGTGACACTTTGTGCTTTAATGGTAATGCCGCGTTCGCGTTCCAGATCCATTGAATCCAGTACCTGCTGCTGCATTTCACGATCGCTTAGGCCACCACAAAATTGGATTAGGCGATCTGATAGAGTAGATTTACCATGGTCAATGTGGGCAATAATAGAAAAATTTCTGATATGTTCGAGTTTTGGCATGTTATCCGCAAAAAAACTGAGCGCATGGCCGCCGACGCTGTGAGCACTTGGCAAAAGACTAGCAGCTAACCATGCAGGTTATTAACAATAATTAGCGCGAATTGTACTCTATCCAGCAGCAGCTTGCTATGGTTGTTGCTAACTCATGAGGTTGCTGATATTCAGCTCTGGCAGAATACGCAGAATAAGCACCTGCTCTTGTTGTTGCTGTATTTTATTATTGTAAAGACGGGCTAGCAAGAAACCGCAACCCGCTGCCAATACCGCAATCAGTAATAGCCAGACTTCAGCCGGTTGCCAAAGTAATTGCACCAAAACCGACATTACCAGCATTAGCACTAAGGGCAACAAATAGACCATCAAGGCGGCAAGCACCAACCCTTGCTCAGCTACGCCGATTTGCACTTTCTCACCCGGTAGCAGATTTAGAGGGGTTTTAACAAAAAAACGGTTTTGTCTCGGGGTAAAGGTTTTAGCTATTATACCCGTGCCACAATCAGTGCTCACGTTGCAACTATTGCAGCTGCCAGCAGGTGTAGTGACGAGCCAAACCCCTTCAGGTTCATTGGCTATCACAGTGGCAATTTCTTCTACCATACCGTTACCATAACTCCGATCCGCTGACTGATGTTTTACCGCTAATAGCTTTGCTATTAGCGAACCGCTGCAGCCAAACGCTGCGCTGTATCGACACTGATCGGGCCTATCACGGTAACATCAAGCTGTGGATCAGACTGCACATAGATAGTAACCGCTCCATCACGATAGGCTTGCGTTGGTAACCGGTGGCTCCGCTGCACAAACACCGATACCTGGTGTAAACCATCACTAAGTAACCAATAGCTCAATACTTCTGGCTCCAGTTGAGGGACCTGCAAGGGCTCCGGTACTATTTGAAAACCCGACGGCAACCAGCTTAATTGATGCTGCTGCTCTAGCTGCGGTACTTTTTTCTCAGCAGCGCTGGCTTGGGGCAAGTCAATTGTCATTAGCTGCTGCAGATTATCAGGCATCTCAGGGGTAATACGCAGGTGCGTTACTTGCCAAATTTCCAATGCCCGGTTTTGACTACTCAGATGTTGCTCAGCCAGAGTATCAATACGTAATGGGAAGCCGGTTTCGACATCGATCCATAACCAGTAATGATAACGATCATCAGCAATCGCCGATAATCTTAAGAGCTGGGCACTCCGACCATCCATCATTGAACTACTACCTGCCACTGCATCGTACAATTTACGAACACGTGTCGGATTTTCGAACAATAATGCGGGGAGTTCTTTAATGCTATCACTATTAATAATAAGGGATGGCCGTTCTGCCAGTAAATAATAAACTTGCTGATTGCGCCGCACGATATCAACGCCATCAGCAAACATGGGAATTACGTGCTCGATCTCTGCTTCGCCGTCACGACCATGTAACCAGCGATAAGTTTCAGCCTGACCGCCTTTGAGTACCACGAAAGACACGTCAAAATTATGCTGCCTGACGCTTTGCTGAACTTTATTAAATAAAGCCCAGCCCGTTTCATCGGCATGTGCCGGCTGTAAAATACTTAGCGCGACAATACAACAAATGCCAAACAGCCACTTCATCATTTATGCTCGCGTTGTTCCTGCTCTTGTTGTGAGGGGGTGTTTTGCTGTACTTCTGTTACCCGCACTTGCTGCCGATGTGCCTGTAACAGTGCTTGCAAGCGACGTTGCTGCTCTTGCATAGCTTGTTGCTCTTGCGCTTCAAAACGACTATCCACCGATGTTTGACTTAAACTAACCGGCGTGGCAAAACCTGCCACTGGCCGGGTTTGTAATACCGGCGATGGCATCGCAAATTCTTGCTCTAACGGTTGTTGATATTGTTGCACACCAAATACCGCTACCAAGGCCACGCTGGCAGCAAGCGCACCATGCGCAGCAGGTTTAAACCATTCTGCGTTAGCTGCCTGACGCATACCAAGTTTAATTTTCTGCAAAATTCCCGCATTAGTTTGCAACTGATAAGTGGGTTCTTGCGCCAGTAAGCTGGCAAAGTTATCACTGAAATCAGCAGGCAGTACACTGTCGGCTTCATTGCGCAGCACGGCACTGGCCAGCTGATAACGCTGCAGGGTTTGCTGCAACTCAGGCTGTTGTAACAATGCTGAGAGTTGCTCTGACGTAACTTGCTGATTATCTGCGGCCTGTGACAGCCATTCCTGCTTTTCTGACAACATAAAATTTCCTGTCAAATAGTCTTGTTCGGATTAGGTGTTACCCCATCAGAGGCTTTAACTGTGCGTCTATAGCCTCCCGTGCCCGGAAAATACGACTACGTACTGTACCTATTGGACACTCCATTACTTCAGCGATCTCTTCGTAACTTAGCCCTTCCAGTTCGCGTAGGGTTATCGCCGTACGTAACTCATCAGGCAGTTTTTCTATGGTACCAAATACCACATGACGAATCTCTTCCGACAACAACAAGCGCTCTGGTGAGTCTTGCTCTTTCAAGGCATCACTACCCTCAAAATATTCAGCGTCTTCGGCATCAACATCACTGGCTGGCGGTTTACGACCGTTGGCTACCAGATAATTTTTCGCGCTATTCACCGCAATCCGATATAACCAGGTGTAAAACGCACTCTCGCCCCGAAAACCAGGTATTGCCCGATATGCCTTGATAAAGGCTTCCTGAGCAACATCAGCTACGTCACCATGGTTAGAGACGTAACGCGAGATTAAGTTCGCAATCCGATGCTGATATTTCTTAACCAGTATATTAAACGCAGCTTTATCGCCTTGTTGTACGCGCTGGACAATTTGCCAATCTAATTCTTGCTCGCTCATTCTTTGAGCCTGCCCCTGTAATGCTTTTAGGTGTTGTAAACGAATGGCGCCAGTCAAGCGTAATTACTATGACTGCAAGCTGAATAAATAGTTCTGTTTATTTTGTCAAAAACGTTAGAATAAGCCGAACCAAGCGCCGCACTGCGGCCCAACCAGCTGTAAAGCTACGGCCATTAACAGGGTTAAGTGTATCCTATGACACAGCCAAATGAATATCTTTGTGATGTATTAATTATTGGCAGCGGCGCTGCTGGCTTATCACTTGCACTACAACTTGCGGACCAAGCCAAGGTTATTGTGCTGAGTAAAGGGCCGCTACGCGAAGGCTCAACACTCTATGCTCAGGGCGGCATTGCCGCCGTTTTTGATGAAAATGATAGCATTGCCTCACATGTTAACGACACCTTAGTGGCAGGGGCCGGGCTTTGTGATCAAGCGGCTGTGCAATTTACCGCTGAACATGCCAAAACCGCCATGGAATGGTTAATCGCACAGGGGGTCCCCTTCGATCAGTACCAAGATACTGATGGCAGCATGAAATACCACCTAACCCGTGAAGGCGGTCACAGCCACCGACGTATTTTGCATGCCGCTGACGCTACTGGTCGTGCGGTGCAAATAACCTTGGTTGATCAGGTTAAAAACCATCCTAATATCCAGCTACTGGAAAACTATAATGCCGTTGATCTATTAACCGGTAAAAAACTGGGTTTAAATCCCAAACGTTGTTACGGTGCCTATGTTTGGAACAAAGACGCCGCTAAAGTCGAAACCATTCAAGCGAAAGCGGTGGCACTCGCGACCGGTGGTGCCAGTAAAGTTTACCTGTATACCAGTAACCCGGATGTTGCCAGTGGTGATGGTATTGCCATGGCTTGGCGTGCTGGTTGTCGCGTTGCTAATATGGAGTTTAATCAGTTCCATCCAACCAGTTTATACCACCCGGCTGCGCCGAACTTTTTGATTACTGAAGCTATGCGTGGTGAGGGGGCTTATCTAAAGCGGCCCGATGGTAGCCGCTTTATGCCTGATTTTGATGAAAGAGCAGAATTAGCACCGCGGGATATTGTCGCCAGAGCGATCGATTTTGAAATGAAACGCCTGGGTGCCCATTCAGTCTTGCTGGATATTAGCCATAAACCCAAAGACTTTATTATTGAACATTTCCCCACTATCTATGCTAAATGCCTGAGCGTAGGGATTGATATTACCAAAGAACCGATCCCGGTGGTGCCCGCAGCGCACTATACCTGCGGTGGCGTAATGACTAATCTCAATGGCCAGACCGATCTGGATAACCTGTATGCAATAGGTGAAGTGGCCTATACCGGCCTACATGGCGCTAACCGCATGGCATCAAATTCACTACTGGAATGCATTGTTTTTGCACAAGCAGCCGCCCGCCACATCCTTTCTCAACTGGCAAGCACACAGCCCTTACTTAATCTGCCAGCATGGGATGATAGCCGGGTCAGTAATTCCGATGAGGAAGTGGTGATTACGCACAACTGGCATGAGCTTAGGCTCTTTATGTGGGACTATGTAGGCATAGTGCGTACCGACAAACGACTGGAACGGGCATTGCACCGAGTTGAATTGTTACAGCGAGAAATTCAGGACTACTATAGCCATTTTCGTATCAGTCATAATTTGCTGGAACTGCGAAATCTGGTGCAAGTGGCCGAGCTAATTATTCGCTGCGCCATGCAGCGCAAAGAAAGCCGCGGCTTGCACTATAACCTGGATTACCCAGAACTCCTTGCTGACAGCAAGCCGAGCGTATTGATTCCCTAACCTTAAGCCGGCTTGCTTGCAGCGCGCCAGCGCTGTATTTGGACCTGCCGGGCTAGCGCCCGGTAGTCACCCTTACTCAGCTGATCTGAGAATAGCCAAAGGCGATGACTACGCCCCTTTTCATCATACCAATGCAATTGTAGCAACAAGGTATTGATTAAACAGCGATGACTTAGTTGACCGGAGGGTAAGCTAGCATGCTGCCAGCACACAGCACCAGCGCTATCGATATGTAAAATAGCCCGGCTAAAGGGATGTTGCCAAGCCCGTATAATTAAATAAAACCATAAGGTCAAAAGCAGCGCTGCCGGCCAATAACTGTTGCTAGCTAAAGGCAAGAGTAAGAATACAACAGTGGCCCAAAGCCCAGCGACCAGCAGCACATATCGCCGATACCTAGATGTTTTTAGCGCAACACTACACCCGGACACGATTCACAATAAGCTCAATTAATGCCTGAATAGCAGCATCATCTGAACGATTATGCCCCATAAACCAGGCAAATAAATCAGGATCATCGCACGCTAATAAGCGTTCAAAGTCGGCTTTTTGCTGCTCAGTTAACGCATCGTAACCTTCTTCAACAAAAGGCGCCAACAACACATCCAGCTCTAACATACCGCGACGACAGGCCCAGCGTAACTTGGCTTTACTCATTAATGCAGACATCAAAATTCCTCAATACTCAATTATACCGGTAACCCTGAAGCCGCAGCGGTATTGGCTGTAACTTCAATGTTTTGGGTATGGCTTAACAACATGCTTTCAGAAAACGTTAAAACGCCCTGATATTAACAAAAATTCCCCTCTGGGGTTGAGCTTTTCTGCTTAGCCCCAATCTACTTACTATTACCCGTATACAAGACTAAAAACCGCTATGAACACATCTTGGCTTACAGCAGAACAATACGCGCGTTTATCTACTCAGGTTCAAGGTGCTTTTATTTCGCCTTTACCCGCTTTTCAGGTGCTGACCATTAGTGGGCCAGATAATGTGAAATATCTGCAAGGTCAGTCCACTTGCGATTTAAGTCAATTAACTGCTGATAATTTTTTACGCGGCGCCCATTGTGATGCTAAGGGTAAAATGTGGTCGGTATTTCAGGTATTTTCACAAGCCGATGTGCTACACGTGGTGGCTTTTCGCGATGAGTTGCAAGCTTCCACCAGTCAGTGGCAGAAGTTTGGTGTGTTTTCCAAAGTCAATTTTGACGCAACCGAAACCCGTTATGCGGTATTAGGTATTGGCGGTGTCAGTGCCGATAACCTAGTAGCAGAGTTAGGGTTTAGCGTACCGGCAGTAGACGGACAATTAAGCTGGCATAACGATGCGGCCTTGCTACGCCTAGCCGCAGAACACTACTTGTTGGTGTTACCGCAAGCAGCAGCTCAGCAACTAATGCAAAGCTCGCTGCCGTTTGCTGCCCCAACACTTTGGTTAAAAGCGCATATATTGCAAGGTTTTGCCTATTTAGAGCAGCCACTTATTGGCGAACTAGTGCCACAAATGCTTAACTTACAAGCCATCAATGCTATTAGTTTTACTAAAGGTTGCTATGTTGGGCAGGAAACGGTGGCGCGGTTAAAATATCGCGGCGGTAATAAAAGAGCTGCCTACATATTGCAGGCCAGCACCGCTGAACTCCCCGTAGCTGGCTCAGATATTGAACTTCAGCTGGAAAATAACTGGCGCCGGATTGGCCAGGTCGTAAACGCAGTAAATATTAATGACCAACTCTGGTTAATTGCCCTGCTGCCAAATGACATAACCCCGGCAGATATCTTGCGGCTAAAGTCTGAGCAGCCCATATTGTTGCAGCAGCTGCCGCTACCTTACTCCCTTAATTAAGAGGTTTGCATGACCATTTCTCAAGACAAAGTTGTCGCCATTCACTACACCGTTACCGACACAGCCGGTAATCAGCTTGATTCCTCATCCGGTGGCGAGCCTCTGGTATTTTTATTCGGCCACGGTGCACTTATTCCGGGTTTAGAGCAGGCATTAATCGGCAAAGACACTGGCGAAAAATTCACCAGTCAAATAGCCCCCGCAGAAGCTTATGGCGAGCGTCATGATCAGTTAGTACAAGCCGTGCCCAAATCGATGTTTGAAGGTATGGAGGTAGCAGTGGGTATGCGTTTTCGTGCTTCCGGACCGGATGGCCGTGATCAACCAGTCATTATTATAGATGTCACCGATGAAGAAGTAGTCGTGGACGGTAACCATCCGTTGGCTGGCATCGAATTAAGCTTTGATGTTGAAGTGGTGCTGGTGCGCGATGCCACGGCAGAAGAGCTGGCACACGGCCATGTGCATGGTTTAGATGGCCACGCCGGGCACTAAAGTACTAGTTTTGCCGGTACTGCATCAAAATAAACCGCAGCTATTCGCTGCGGCTTTTAGTAATAACTACCATTAAAACAACCGTTATTAGCACTTGTCTAACTAAAATCCCACCTTTAGCTAGAATGAACTGCTTGACAGCTAGTACAAAGCCACATATTTTTAGCCATCGCCTTTAACCTATTACTGAGCAAAAAACGTCCGCTGATGAAAGATCGTATTACCATTTCTATTTCAAGCATTAACGGTACCCGGCATTTTAATATCGGTAAGATATTCAAACGAAATGCAGTAATCGGCTTATGGTTGGTATTATTCTCTGTGTTAATTACAGCGGCGGTTATTAACTACTTAATGCATACGGTAGATCAAGCCAAATCCGAACAGCAGTTGCTTACTGAACAAACTGCCGTGTTACAAGAACAACTTGCTCAACTAGCCACAGCCCGACAAACGCTAGAACATGAACTGACCTTAAAGCAAGATGAAATGACGCAGGTCACACAGCGCCTAGGGGAAATTGAACTAAGTTTAGGGCTGGAGCAAGATCTTGATCAAAACTTTGAAGCCCGTTTGGACATAGCTACGGTAACATCTAGCGCCCGAATGGCCATGCTACAGCTGGTACCAAACGGTTCACCGCTGGATTTTAATAAACGCTCTTCACGCTATGGTGTTCGCACTCACCCGATCCTAGGCAAGCGCCAGCACCATAACGGCATAGATTTAACCGCACCCAAAGGTACCGCTATTTATGCGCCTGCCGATGGTGTAGTAGAAGTTGTGCGCCGCAGTAACAGCGGTTATGGCAACTTGTTAAAAATTCGCCATGCCTTTGGCTTTGCCACTTTATATGCCCATTTAGACGATTTTAATGTTGCCAGCGGCACTTTCGTGCATAAAGGTCAACTGATTGCGAAGGCCGGTAATACCGGCAGCTCAACTGCACCACACTTACATTATGAAATTCATTTTCTTGACCGGTCGCTTAATCCACAACACTTTATGGAATGGGATTCCGGTAATTTCGATCTGTTGTTCGAAAAAGAGAGGAGCATCAAATGGGATTCTTTGGTAACCATGCTGCAAACCAAGGCAAGCACGCAATTACAACTGTCATCGCTGAAGGATGTGTCCTCAACGGCCGTTGCCGAGTAAACAGTGATATGCAAATTGACGGTGAGCTTGACGGCGAAATTGATTGCTGTAGCACCGTTATTATTAGCAGCTCAGGCAAGGTTAATGGCGAGCTTCGTGCCGAAAAAGTTATTATTAACGGGCTGTTTGAAGGCCTAATCTACGCCAATACTATCGAAATTTTAGCGCAAGGCAAAGCACAAGGCGTCGTACATACCGATAACCTGTGTATTGAACGTGGCGGCAGCTTTCTAGGAGAAACCCACTCGGCGCAATCGCAGCAACAAAGCCTGCTACTGAACGAGCAACAGACCACACCACTACAAGTCGCCCTTAAATCTGCAAAATAGTGTTATAATAAGTAACTTTTTTGCGCAAACAACGGGTTTGCGCTGGTTGCAGGATCCGTGCTTTGACTCATCAAACCCCCTTTAGCGCTTTTGCATTACCCCAAGCTTTGCTGGAAACTTTAGATAGCCTCGCTTTCCATCAGCCAACGCCCGTCCAAGCACTTAGCTTACCTGTAATTCTGGCAGGCAAAGACTTGCTGGCACAAGCCGCAACCGGTTCGGGCAAAACGGCGGCTTTTGCATTGGGGATCTTAAGCAAACTGAATGTAAAACGCTTTCGGGTACAAAGTTTAGTGTTATGCCCTACCCGTGAATTAGCAGAACAAGTTGCCACTGAGATCCGCACTCTGGCCCGCGGCATTCATAATATTAAAGTGCTCACCCTCTGTGGTGGTGTGCCTACTAAAGGGCAAACCCTATCACTAGAACATGGTGCCCATATTATTGTAGGCACACCAGGCCGGGTGTTGGACCATTTACAGCAACAGCATCTACAACTGGATGAATTGAGTATGCTGGTGCTGGATGAAGCCGATCGCATGCTGGAGATGGGCTTTGCTGACGAGATGCAGCAAATTATCGCTGCAGCCCCAGCACAACGCCAGCAATTACTGTTTAGTGCAACTTTTGCGCCTGCGGTAAAAAAGCTGGCAGACGCGCTATTAACGTCGCCAGAACAAGTGATTATCGACAGCCCGGCGAGCAAAGCCAGCATTAGCCAGCAGTTTTATTTATTAGCAGACGCAACCGCCAGAACCGCTACCACTGTTCGCCTGCTATTAGCGAAAATGCCGGCAAGTTGTGTGATTTTTGCCAATACCCGCAAAGAAGTACAAAGCCTGACTGAGCAATTAAAGCAAGCAGGCTTTAGCGTCGCGGCCTTACACGGTGATTTGGAGCAACGCGAGCGCGAGCAACAACTGTTGCAGTTTGCTAATGGCAGCCTGCAATTGCTAGTTGCAACCGATGTCGCCGCGCGAGGGCTGGATATTGAAAAGCTGGATCTGGTAATAAACTATGAGTTAGCTCATGACACCGACACCCATATTCACCGTATCGGCCGCACCGGCCGCGCCGGCGAGCAAGGCGTTGCCTGCACACTTTATACCGAGCAAGAGGGTTACAAAATCGGCCTGTTAGAGGATGCTTTTGCCCAAAACATCAGCCCTGAGCCGCTGCCAGCCGCAAATAATTTAAAGCCGCCACTGCCGGCCATGGTAACCATTGAAATTGACGGCGGTAAAAAGCAGAAACTGCGCCCAGCGGATATTGTGGGAGCCCTGACCCGCGATGAGCAAGTCGCGTTTGCCGATATTGGTAAAATTCAGCTGCAGGAATTTCGCGCTTATGTAGCGGTAAAACGCACGGCGTTAAAAGCGGCACTGCAACAATTAAATAACAGCAAAATGAAAGGCCGCAGTTTTCGCGCCTATCGTCTAACGCCAGTCTGAGCAAAGGATGCAGCTAGTTGTGCATTACAACGCTGCAACCTGCATTAGCACATGGTTTAATCGAAGCTTTTGTCGCGTCGTAACGACTTGGTCTTGCCCTGCTGTTTTTTGCTTTCTAAGCGTTTTAACTGGCTACTATAGGTAGGTTTAGTCGCCAGCCGCTTCTTCGGTGTTTTACTGACACTTTGCACTAGCGCAATAAACTGCGCCAGTGCCAATTCCCGATTTTGTTCCTGGCTGCGACTTTGCTGGCATTTAATTAACACTTTGCCACTTGGCGTTATTCGATGATCAGCCAGTTGCAACAAGCGACTTTTATATAGCTCTGGCAGGCTGGAGCTGGCAATATCAAACTGCAGCAACACGGCAGTAGAGACTTTATTGACATGCTGCCCACCCGGGCCAGAAGCCCGGATAAACTGCCAGCTTAGCTCGTCATCCGCCAATTGCACACTGGCATTAATACTAATCACCGGTAGCTCGCACGGCTATTCTTGCCGTCGCTACTGTTGCCACCATTAAAGGTTGCTGTATCGCCATCGGTTAACGCTCCCAATAGGCTTCTTCTAAGCTGTCTTCGCGCTCCGGTAAGCCTTTTGATAAGCGCGGCGCATTTTGCACCAGTATTTCATAACTGACCCGATTAGCGTATTTACACAGCTGAGCAAAAGACGAGTACGCCAGATAGGCTTGCTCATGTTTGCTGGATAACGGTTGTACCTGCTTATGGTAATGATTTGCCGCCATATCATGTAAAATAGCCGCTAAAGCCCCATCCCCGGCACCGTTGGTGTTTTTGATCCGCTCCGGGCCGCCCAGATAAGGGTCGATATGCGAGTAAACCTTCAGCGGCTGCTGGCAATCTTTGCGTAGCATCGGCCGGCTGAATTCAAAACGGTTAAAATCGGCTAAACTGGCTGACTTAATAGGGTTAGAACTTTCACGTTTAGTATGTTCGTCGGCATAGCCACAAAGATACAGGCCATCAGCCCCGGCGGTAATCAGCACCATATCGGTAAATTCTAACGCCGCCTCTGCCGCAAGTAGTGGATCAGCAAAACCGGTTAAGGCTTCCGCCTCCAGCTCATTCATCGCCAACACATTCACATATTGACTGACCGTTTGTAAAATTTGTTGGCGGTTTTCTTCTACCAGATGACGGGTACCTAAACTCATCACTACCGGCACCTGATACTCATTGGCATCGGCTAGCGCCTTAAACATGGCCTGCTGGATAGGTTGACCTGTAGCGCGCAACGGATAAGCACTGACCACAAAGGCCGCTGCAGCAGCAATAATATCGGTTGGAATATAATCGGGTGCCAGCTGATCCATATCACTGGGATCAATCACGAAAGTACGCTCGCCATCTGGTGTAATCATGGTAATGCCCCGCCCAATATCACCGGCGACGCCTTGCAGACGGTTCATGTCCACTTTCGAGCTGGTATGGCAAACATAATGATATGCCGGTGAGCCCAGCGCAATATTGGCTGACATCACCCCCAGCAATACCGATTTATCATCAGCCAATACTGAATAGTTATGAATGGTGTTGCCAATGGTGCCACCGGCAAAGTGATCAGAAATGGCCTGACCTACAACCAACTCATGGTAAATCCGGTTGGCCTTTTCATGCTCAACCAGATTAGATAAACCTTTGGGAATATTATATTTAGCCAAAAACTCATCACTGACACTGGCCACAACATCGACTATCGTTTGGTCTAAGCCAACAATATAAGTATCTAGTTCTGGGCGCACTTCAAAGCTGGGGAGTTGGGGTTTTGGTTGGGATACCGGAAAATAATGCTTAATTTTGCGCAGACCAGGAAATTTCATAACGTAGGCTCAACGAGGGACAAGCCGGTATTTTACCAAAAATACCGGCAAAAAAGTAATTTCAGTTTGCGTCTCTTAAAAAAACCGGTTTATCTGCAGTTGAATGTTCAGCACTATAATAATAACCCGCCGAATCAAACTGCCTAAGCTGCTCAGGAGTGGTCAGACGCTGTTGAATCACATAGCGCGCCATTAGGCCACGGGCTTTCTTGGCGTAAAAGCTAATGATTTTGTATTGGCCATTTTTATAGTCTTTAAACTCAGGCGTAATCACTCTGGCTGCTAATTGCTTTTTGTCGACGGCTTTAAAGTATTCTTGCGAAGCCAGATTCAGTAACACATCACTTTGCAATGCACGCAGTTGCTGCTGTAAATTACTACTTATTGCTGCCTGCCAAAAAGCATAGAGATCTTTACCGCGCTGATTACTCAGCTTGGTGCCCATTTCCAGCCGGTAGGCTTGCATTAAATCTAAAGGCCGTAATACACCATAAAGCCCACTTAAAATACGTAAATGTTGCTGGGCAAAGGCTAAATCATCAACCGTTAAGCTGGCAGCATCAAGCCCCTGATACACATCGCCGTTAAACATAAACAGTGCAGCTTTGGCATTATCGTGAGTAAAAGGAGGTTGCCACTGGGCAAAACGCGCGGCATTTAATCCTGCCAATTTGTCACTGATATGCATGAGTGAGGCCAAATCAGTCGGCGTAAGTTGCTTGCATACTGCGGCTAGCTCAGTCGCCTCAGTTAACAAGGCGGGTTGTGATACTGCTAATTCAGGTGTTGTTGGCGTTAAATCAAGATCTTTGGCCGGCGATACAACCAATAACATAGGGCGGCACCTCTCAATATGAAATAAAGTAAGCAGGTTATACTGCCGAATAGGCGTTTCAGACCTTGCAGACAGCGCTGTCGCCCATTATGCTGTTTAGCAGCCCGATTGCAAAAGGAATCTGCATCAGCTTTGCCATCCTGTCGTCTGCTGTTTCTGGTTCGTGCTGACTGTCATCTTAATTTCGCCGTTATCGGGCATACTGTTTTTATCTATGCAAGCAGCATATAGGTAGCAGGTATTGAATTCGGGGCAAAATGGCTAAATGTTGTTTTTTAATTACACATTTTAGTACGCACTGCGCCATTTAGCCGTATAATTAGCCAACTTTAAGCAATTAAGTGGTAAGTAAACAACATGAATGATTTATTAAGTCAATTAAAAACGGTTACTACCGTCGTTGTCGACAGTGGTGACTTAGGTGCCATTGAACAGTTTCGTCCAGTCGATGCCACCACTAACCCGTCATTGTTACTCAATGCCAGTCAGTTAGACTTTGCCAAACCACTGCTTACTGCAGCCGTAGCCTATGCCAAAACGCAAACTCAGGATGCTGAGCAACAGTTAGCGCTAGCCAGTGACAAATTTGCGGTGGATGTGGGTACCGCTATCAGCAAGCTGGTACCAGGTCGGGTTTCCACCGAAGTAGACGCCCGTTTATCTTTTGATACTGAGGCAACACTTGATAAAGCTCGCCAGTTAGTCGCTTTATATCAGCAAAATGGCGTAAGTACTGATCGCATCCTGATTAAAATTGCCTCCACCTGGGAAGGTATTCAGGCAGCTCGTGTGCTGGAGCAAGAAGGTATTCAGTGTAATTTAACCCTACTGTTTCATATGGCTCAAGCCCGCGCCTGTGCTGAAGCCGGTGTTTTCCTGATCTCGCCCTTTGTTGGCCGCATTCTGGACTGGTACAAAGCCAATACCAAACAAGACTATACTGCTGAGACAGATCCCGGTGTGCTGTCAGTACGTGAGATTTATCAGTTCTTTAAACAACATGGCTACCCTACGGTGGTAATGGGCGCCAGCTTCCGTAATATTGGTGAAGTACTGGCATTAGCTGGCTGTGATCGCCTGACAATCAGCCCGGCACTATTAGATGAGCTAAGCCAACAAACAGGTCAACTTGACGTTAAATTACAAGATAAAGGTGTCACGAGCAGCAAACCCATGCCATTAACCGAACAGCGATTCCGCTGGGCGTTAAATGAAGATGCCATGGCAACTGAGAAACTGGCAGAAGGGATCCGCAAGTTTGCCGTTGACCAGCGTAAACTGGAAGACGTTATTCGGGCTCAGCTGTAACCCTATTTGGAGATCACCTTATGTCTGTTACTTTATCGGCTTTGCTGCAACCATTAGCGCAACAGCAAAAGCCTTTGCGCCAGTTATTTGCTGCGGAGCCGGGCCGGGCACAACGTTTTAGCGCCAAAGCCTGTGGTATTTATCTGGATTATTCCAAAAACTTACTGGATGAGCAAAGCTGGCAAACGCTGCAACAACTGGCCGCACAAAGTACTATTCGCCAGTTAGGCCAACAAATGCAAGCCGGTGCTGCCATTAACAACACTGAGCAACGTGCAGTGTGGCATACCCGTTTACGGCAGCAAAACTTAACGAACTTACAACTAGATGGTGAAGATATTGGTGCCGCCATTTTGGACTGTCGTCAGAAAATGGCAGCACTGATTGAGCAGTTACACAACCAGCGCTATCTGGGTTATCAGGGCAAACCTATTACTGATCTGGTATGGGTTGGCATTGGCGGCTCATTGTTAGGGCCTCAAATGGCGGTAGAAGCGTTAACGCCCTACCACTGCAGCCCGGTGAAATTGCATTTTGCTGGCAATATCGATGGCGCAGTAGTAAGCGATATTATTAAACAGCTCGATCCTGCCACGACGCTGGTGGTGGTTGCCTCTAAATCTTTTGGCACCGAAGAAACCAAACAAAATGCGCTGGCACTGCGTCAATGGTTCCAAGACGCTGGTGCCGATAATGCTGCGATTGCTCAACATTTCTGGGCAACCTCCTCCAATATCAAAGCCGCAGCCGATTTTGGTATTATTGAGCAACATATATTGCCGATGTGGGACTGGGTTGGCGGTCGTTATTCGCTTTGGTCTGCCATTGGCTTACCCGTTGCCTTGATGATTGGCAATGACGCCTTTGCCGAGCTATTAAAAGGTGCAGCAGAGATGGATCAGCATTTTTTCAATACCCCTTTTAGCGAGAATCTACCGGTTATTCTGGCGTTACTTGGTGTTTGGTATATCAATGGCTTTGGCTGTCAGGCGCAGGCATTGCTGCCATATAGCCATTATTTACGCTTACTGCCCTCTTATGTGCAGCAACTGGATATGGAGAGTAATGGCAAATCAGTTGATCGGCAAGGTCAGCCGCTAGCCGATGCCACAGCACCAGTGATTTGGGGCGATGCTGGTACCAATGGCCAGCATGCTTACCATCAGTTATTGCACCAAAGCCAGTTAAAAGTGCCGGCAGATTTTATTCTACCGCTGCATGTCAGCCATCACTTACCAGACCAGCATCAACGGCTAGCCGCCCACTGCTTCGCTCAAACACAAGCCCTGATGCAGGGTAAAACGCTCGACGAGGCAACCGCTGAGTGCCTTGCTCTGGGTATGAGCGAGCAAGCAGCAGCGGAGCTGGCAGCGCATAAAGTTTCTCCTGGCAATAAACCCAGCAATACCTTATTACTGGATGCGCTTTCGCCGTATCATCTGGGAGCGCTGCTTGCGCTTTATGAGCATAAAGTATTTTGTCAGGGTGCCATTTGGGAACTAAACAGCTTTGACCAATGGGGTGTCGAACTCGGTAAACAATTGTCTGGCCCGATTTACCAAGCGTTAAGTGGTGAAAAGCCGGGTAACTTTGACAGTTCTACAGCCAGTTTGATCCAACGTTTCTTACAGCGTAGTTAACGCAACACGGTTTTTAATAAAGGCTGCTGCGGCAGCCTTTATTTTTGCTTTGTCATCAGCTTGTCACTTTTTAGTTTTATTTTTAACCAAAGTGTGGTAGAACCTTTGTTTAAAATAACAACAAAAATCAACATCAGATGAGGCCGTAATATGGAAAGCTTCGAAGACTTACTGAATATGTTGGAAAGACCTGCTGCGAAAACCCGGGCGGTCAAGCGTAAATGGCGTGAAATTGAAGAACTCAAAGAACGTCAGCGTTTAAAAAAGGAACTTTGCGATATCGACTGGACGATTGAACCTGAGCTTAGCGATATAGAATTGTAAAAAACAGGCCCACTGCTAGCAGTGGGCCTGTTTTTTTCTGTCGAAAGCTTTAACTACCGTTCAGTACAGCACCGTATGCCAGTTGATTGGCTGTTTGCCATTCGACACTAGTAAGCTGTTGGTTTGCAGAAAATGACCGCAGCCTAAAAAGCCACGGTGCGCTGATAAGGGGGATGGATGTGGAGCTGTCAGAAGATGATGGCGTTTTGCATCAATCAACCGGGCTTTTTTCTGCGCATGCGAGCCCCAAAGCAAAAACACCACTTGCTCACAGTGGTCACTGATCTGCCTGATCACCTGATCGGTAAAATGTTCCCAACCCAAATGGCGATGCGAGTTGGGTTGATTGGCTTCAACCGTCAACACAGTATTTAACAACAATACGCCCTGCTCGGCCCAACTTTGCAAAAAGCCATGCTTGGGTGGCTGAAAATCAGCATATTCCAGTGCCAACTCTTTATAAATGTTCAATAAAGATGGCGGTACCCGCACGCTTGGCCGCACCGAAAACGCCAAACCATGTGCCTGATTTGGCCCATGGTAAGGATCTTGCCCCAGAATAACCACTTTCAGGTTAGCGAGCGACGTTAACTTAAAGGCGTTAAAGATTTCGCTATCCGGCGGATAAATAACTTTACCCGCGGCTCTCGCCTGCTGGATTTGCTGCAAACTGTCCTGAAAATAGGGCTGTTGCTTTTCAGCGCCAAGAATATCCTGCCACTCCATTAGCAGGCATCCAACTGACGGATTACCCGCTCTAATGCAGCAAAATCAGCTGGAATATCCTGATTTAACCCCGGCTCTGCAGCACAGTTAGCCAGAGCTACCGGTAAGGCAATTGGACTCCCCAGGATATTTTCTACCTGCTCTTTAAATTTTGCCGGATGTGCCGTACCCAGGAAGATGCCAAACTCACCGGGTTGTAAACTCCGTTTCAGCGCTTTATAAGCAATGGCTGCATGTGGCTCACTTAAATAACCTTCTTGTGCCAGCAAGCGCATACTTAATTGCGTATCGTCTTCATCAACAGCCACAGCTTCAATATCGCTGCGCTGGATCACCCCTTGCGCTAATAAGGCTTCTACTCTGGGCCAGTTATTCGGCGCACTGACATCCATCGCATTAGATAAGGTTGCTACGGTAGTATGTGGTTGCCATTGGCCACTTTGCCAGTAACGTGGCACCGTATCGTTGGAATTGGTTGCTGCCACCATCCGTTTAATTGGCAAGCCTAGTGCTTTGGCAATTAAACCGGCAGTTAGGTTGCCAAAGTTACCACTGGGTACCGCCACGACCACTTGTTGACGCTTATCGGCTGGCACCTGGGCCATAGCTTCAAAGTAATAACAAATTTGTGCAAATAAACGGCTGATATTAATCGAGTTAGCCGAGTTAATATTAAACTCACTGACTAAGGCTTTATTGTCGAAGACTTGTTTAACCAAGGCCTGACACTGATCAAAATCACCATCAACAGCCAATGTCGTGATATTTTCGCCTAAGGTCGTAAACAGCTTTTCCTGTAAAATACTGATTTTACCTTTAGGATACAAAATCACGACTTGCACACCGGCCTGGCGGAAAAACGCATGGGCTACAGCAGCGCCAGTGTCACCGGAGGTGGCAGTAACAATAGTGGTTTTACGTTGCTGTTGTGCCTGAGCCAGCGCTTGCGCCATAAAACGGCCACCAAAATCTTTAAAAGCTAAGGTCGGCCCGTGAAACAGCTCTAAACAATGTAGCTGTTCATTCACTGCCACTAAAGGCGCAGGAAAGGTAAAGGCCTGACTCACCATATCCCTTACCTGCTGCGGGCTGAGTTCATCGCCAATCAGTGCTGACAGGATTTCTGCGCTACGCTGCACTAAGGGTAAATTTAGTAGATGGTCAATATCCAGTTGCGGCCACTGGGTGGGGAAAAATAACCCTTGTTGCTGCCCTAGTCCTTGACGTACTGCTTGTAAAAAGCTGACTTGCTCAGCGGGAACTTTTAGATTGGTTAATTGCATTGATTATTCCTCCAGCGCCCGGGCGCCTGTAGCGGCTAAACGACACACTACGGTAAGCGCATCCTGATTTTTTGCATAATGATGTTGTAAGTAAGTCGCGGTTTGCTCGGCTATTGCGCTGCTGTTACATACTGCAAACAAGGTTGGGCCAGCACCCGAGATCCCCAAATGCAACACTCCCTGCGCCAGCAGCGCTTCGCGCAGTGGCAGTAGCTCAGGTAACAACGGCAAACGTGCAGGTTCAGCCACCCAGTCTTGCAGAGCCGCCGCCGCATCTTCATGATCCTGGCTATAGAGCGCACTGACAAACCGACTTAACGCCCCGGCAAACTGAATACTGTGTGTTAGCGTAAGCTGTTTAGGGAGCACTTCACGGGCCGCTTTGGTCGATAATACCGTCCCCGGATAACACAATACCACCTGCCAATCAGCAAACCAGGGTAAGCTGCGGCAGATTTTTGGACTATGCGGTAGCATTAACTGCAAACCGCCAAAATAGGAAGGTGCGACATTGTCGTAATGGACGCTGCCACTTACCCCACCTTCGGCAACTGCCATCAACTGCAGTAGCTCTGACTGAGTAAACGGCTGACCAAAATAATCATTAAAGGCATAAAAAGCCACCACAATAGAGCAGGCACTAGAACCCAGCCCACTACCGACTGGCAGATTTTTCTGTAAATGCAATTTTAGCTTGGGTAGCGGTTTGCCTACGGCCTGTTCAAATGCATAAAAAGCTTGTGTGACCAGATTGTCTGCATCGGTAACGGGCAACTGATGTAAATAGCGCCCACTAATAGTCAATGACAAGCTAGCCGCTTCGCCATGAATTTCTAACACATCACCCAATAGGCTGCCATCTAGCGGCTCAAAAGCTGCACCTAAAAGATCAAAGCCAACCGACATATTACCGGTTGAGGCAGGTGCATAATAACGCTTAATACTGTTTTTCTGCATGGTACTCTACCTGTTGCTATACCTGTTGCTGCCAGCTAAGGGTGCGTAAAATATCGCTAAACACCCCGGCAGAAGTCACTGCGGCCCCGGCACCATAACCGCGTAGCACAAATGGAATGGGCTGATAGTAGCGGCTTAAAATGGATAGCGCATTTTCGCCATCCTTCACCTTGGCCAGTGGATGCTCCAGTGGCAAGGCTTTAATCGCCACTTTACACTTGCCTTCGCGAATTTCACCAATATAGCGCAGTACCTTGCCGTCAGTTTTTGCTTGTTGCAGCTTTTCGCTAAAGACCGCATCCAGGGTAGGTAAGCGCGCCATAAACTCATGGATACTGCCGCTGGCATCAAAATCGTTAGGTAACACCGACTCCACTTCCACATCCGCCAGATCCAATAATAAGCCTGCTTCGCGGGCCATGATTAGCAACTTGCGCGCCACGTCCATACCCGATAAATCATCGCGCGGATCAGGTTCAGTAAAGCCCATCGCTTTAGCTTTTTCAGTGACGGTAGACAACGCAACACCGGCTTCCAGTTCGCCAAAAATATAAGATAGCGAACCCGATAAAATACCCTCAAAGGCTAATAGCTCATCCCCTGCATTAATTAAACCTTGTAAGGTATCAATTACCGGTAAGCCTGCGCCTACGGTGGTTTCATATAAAAAACGACGACGCTGCTGCTGAGCTACCGCACGCAGTTTATGGTAGTAGTCCAGGCTAGAGGTATTGGCTTTTTTATTTGGCGTCACCACATGAAAGCCTGCTGCCAGAAAATCGGCGTACTGATCGGCAACTTGTTGCGCACTGGTACAATCTACTAACACCGGATTAGTTAGGTGCTGCTCTTGCACAAAACGATTCAGCTCCGCTAACGAAAACGGCTTATTTGCCGCTGGCAGTTGGCTTTGCCAATCTTCTAATGCAATGCCATCGGCCGCCAGTAATAGCTGCTTGCTGTTAGCGATACCATATACCGTTAGCTTAACCTGCCGCTGTTTTAAGAACGCTTGCTGCCGATGAATTTGTGCCAGCAATTCAGTACCGACAACACCGCAACCGACCAAAAACACATCAATACTAGGGATATGACTAAAGAAATTCTCATGGCATACTTTTACCGCATTTTGGCAACACCGCTGCTCCACAACTGCGGAGATAGAGCGCTCACTGCTATCTTGCGCTATGGCCACCACATTGACGCGGGCTTGCGCTAACGAGGCAAAGAACTTGGCCGCTACGCCCTGATGTTGGCGCATACCATCGCCGACCAAACTGACAATAGCCATATCCGATAAAATACTCAGAGGCCGCAATAACTTGGTTTGGAGTTCCAATTCAAACTCTGCTTCCAACGCCTTTTTGGCTGCCATTAGGTGTAACTGTGGCACACAGAAACTGATACTAAACTCGGAGGAAGATTGTGTGATCAAGCTAACCGAAATATGTGAACGCGCCATCGAGGCAAATACCCGGCTGGCCATCCCAACCACCCCTTTTAAACCAGGGCCAGAAACCGTGAACAGCGCCAGATGTTCTAAACTGGATATCCCTTTTACCAGTGCTTCGCCGTCACCCTGAGTATCAATACAGGTGCCAGGTGCAGCAGGATTTAAGGTATTTTTGATATAACAGGGAATTTGCACTCTGGCCAGAGGCCCGATGGTTTTCGGATGTAAGACCTTGGCACCAAAATAAGACAATTCCATCGCTTCATCATAAGACAAACGATCAATCAGCCGCGTTTGTTTTACCTGACGCGGATCAGCACTATAAACACCGTCCACATCGGTCCAGATCTCACAGGCACTGGCCCGGATAGCCGCAGCAACAACAGCCGCTGAATAATCTGAACCATTACGGCCCAGTAAAGCGGTTTCGCCTTGCACATTGCTAGAGACGAAGCCTGCTAACACATATACCGTAGCAGGGGTTGCGGCTAGAGCCTGCTCTAACGCCTTTGCAGTGGCCGCGACATCAGCAGTCGCGTTAAGATAGTCGCCCTGACTTTTTACCAGCTTGACCGAATCCAGCGCTACGGCATCGGCCGCATTAGCCTGCAATAAGGCGGTCATTAGCGCAACGCTGAATTGTTCACCCAGCCCCAGAATTTGCGCTTTAATATGATCCGGGCAAAAGCGTAATAAACTCATCCCTTGTAGCTGCCAGCCCAATTGCTGGATTTGCTGCACGATTAACTGCTGTACCCGCGACTTTTGCTCGCTACTAATCCCCACAATATCGCTTAATAACTGCTGATAGCGCTGCTCAAGTTGATTTAACAGCGGCTGATAATCCGTTCCCAGATAAGCCAGATCGGTTAACTCCACCAGCTTATTGGTCACGCCTTGCGGCGCCGATAACACTAGACAGACTTGCTCTGTCGTTGCCTGTTGCAACACAATTTGCGCCACTTCAGAAAATCTGGCTACTGACGCCAGTGATGACCCGCCAAATTTTAGCACTCTCATATTCTTCTCCTCGCGCCTTCAAGTCTTTTCCCGTTTCACTTTTAGTTGCTGCTTTGCTGGCGGCATCTTTGAGCTTTTTAGGTATATGTCGTTTTGTTATCGCAGACCAATAGCCAAATGGGCTAAAAAAAAGGCCCGGAACCTTTGAGGTCACGGGCCTTTTTACAGACAACACACCGCCGACCTCCTACCCCACAGGGTTGGTGGTAATAATAATGGTGGTGAGTGCTGACATTTTTATTTTCATAAGTACACTATGCACAGACTTGTAGACGTCTGTCAAACCTTTTTCTAGCTGCTGGCAATTTAAGCATCTAAATATCTATTTAAATGCGCTGCAGGAGTAATCAAGAACCACTACAGTGATTTTACTTAACTGGCTTTGGCTGATGCGTTAAAGACACTGACCTGATCCCTCCCAGCTCGTTTCGCTTGATACAACGCTTGATCAGCTTGCTGAATCAGTTCATCTGCTGTCATTGCAGTGTGATAGAGGCTAACACCCGCACTAATACTGATGCGAAGCGCTGCGTAAGGCTCTAACAACGGTTGCTGTGCCAATTGCAACCGGATCCGGTTAGCCACTTCCATCGCTCCGCTTATTGAGGTATCAGGTAATACCACCGCAAATTCCGCGCCTGCAAACCGGGCCAGCAAATCATTGTCGCGCAGTAACGAGGTGATAAATCGGGCTAATGCTTGCAATAGCAAATCCCCTTGCTGATGCCCATACTGATCATTCAGCGATTTAAAACGGTCAATATCAAATAATAATAGTGACAGTGGCCGGTCATAGCGCTCCGCCCGAGCGATCTCCAATTGTAACTGCTGCTGCCAAAATTGCCGGTTCATCAAACCGGTTAAATGATCTTGCCGCTCATGTATTTTCAGTTGTTGCTGAGTAAACAGCAGTTGCGCATGATAACGCGCCTGCTCCGTCGCGTCCTGGATCCAAATACAGAGCTGCAATTCGCCCGTTACCGGATGGCGTAACGGCATAAGGGTACAACTTTGCGCCATATACAATTGCGCCTGCTCAGCGGCGGCTTGCCTTGGAAATTTAAGCAGGTAAAGACGCTGCTGCCAGCTAATTTGTTCAGGTGTTAAACTGGTTAAAACAGTTTCAATTTTGCGGTTGAACCAAGCTTTAGGCACTTCTGGAAAAGTAGCAAAAAACGATTTCCCTACTAAATCACGCTCAGTTAATTCACTATAACGGCAGATAAATTTATTGACGTAAATTATTTTACAATGCGAATTGAGTATCACAACGCCACCCGGCAATTGCTGTACCATGCTATCTATTATTGATGTAGGCAATCCACTATTCCTTCGTCGTCAGGGCGCACCAACGTTTACTGGTTATTTATACCATTAACAGCCTAATACCCTATCTAAATACTGACTATTTTTACAAAACTATTTTAAATAGTGCTCATATTCGTTATGGTAGCCGCTGTTGATAATGGATATCTTGAGCTGAACCCTAGGGTGATAACATGCAGCAATCAAGTCTGTCAAAAAAGCTGCTGACTAAAGTTTTATCAGTTTACTTTATTCTTACGCTTGTTGTGACACTCGGCCAAGTGTTTGCTGAGTACTATAATGCTAAAAACTATATTAAGAATGAACTTAGCACACTGCAACAAACTTTTGCGGGCAGCCTTACGCGTGCAATTTGGGAGCTAAATACACCACAAGCACTGAATATCGCCGATGGTTTATTAGCTATTCCCAGTATTGAAGGCATTATCATCCGCGATGATAATGGCGCTATTATTATCCAATCTGGCCGTTATATTGATATTCAACAACGTTTTAGCAATCAGTTAGTGCAGCAAGAGCTAAGTATCAGTGAACAACAATCTGGCATTTTTGGCTATACCTTCCCGCTTATTTTTGAATTCTCCGGGCGTACTAGCCAAGTAGGTGATGTCACTTTATTCTCCAGCCGCACTATTGTTATTGAACGCATCGAAGTGGGTCTGTATTTCTTATTCTGTAATGCCATATTAAAAACTACCTTTTTAATCATCTTGTTTTTGATGGCATTTCGCCGCTACTTAACTGAACCTTTGGCAGATCTAAGCCGCCAGATTGAAGATTTAGAATTGGAGCAGCTTGATGGCTCCAAAATACGTATTTCCGCCGACGAAGGTGCAGAGCTGACCTCCATGGCAGGTGCTTATAATCGGTTAATAGCGCGGCTGCAAGACTATCAGGCACAGTTAAAACAAACGCAGCAACAACTACTTTCGTCAAACAACAAGCTGGATCAGCAAAATCTGCTGCTCGAACAGGAAGTGGCCCGTAAAACTTCGGGGCTGAGCCAGGCAATGATGGATTTACAGCAACAAAAACAAGAGTTGCTACAAAAAAAACAGTCACTTAAAGAAGAGATTGAACAAAGGCGACAGACCGAGCTTGATTTACGCCAAAAACAAAAAGAACTGGAAGAAACAATTGATAACCTGAACCAAGCACAGGATCGACTGGTGCAATCAGAAAAAATGGCAGCACTGGGTGGTTTAGTCGCGGGCATCACGCACGAAGTAAATACCCCAGTAGGTATCGGCGTAACGGCTACCAGCTTTTTAGCCGAACGGATTAGTCAGTTAGCTAATAATTATCGGGAAAAAACCCTTACCCCAAAAATGTTAGAAGAATTTTTGTCGGAAGCACAGCAAAGTACTGAATTATTACAGTCCAATCTAAGCCGTGCCTCTGAGCTAATTGCCAGCTTTAAACAGATCGCGGTAGATCAGGCTAGTGAAGCTACCCGCACCATTAATTTGTGTAAATATATTCACGAAATCATGCGTTCATTACAGCCACACTTTAAGAAAACCCGTCATCAAGTTGAAATTAACTGTGCTGATAATATTATTTTAGATTGCCCGGCTGGCGCTATTTCACAGATCTTTACCAACCTGCTGATGAATTCGCTGATCCACGGCTTTGAAAATATGGAGCAAGGCCAAATTCGCATTACGGTAACCGACGATAGTAATAATATTGATATTCGTTACACCGATAACGGTAAAGGCTTGAACGCAGAGCAACTTGGCAAGTTGTTCCATCCATTTTTTACTACCAAACGTGATCAGGGCGGCAGTGGCCTTGGTACCCATATTACCTATAATCTGGTACGCCAAACGTTAGGTGGCAGCATCGAAGTAACCAGTGAACCTGGTCAAGGCTTGCATTATCACATCTGGTTTCCAAAAAAACTAAAATAGGGCGCTGAAGCACGTTATACTGCGGCTCTTTGCAAAGATGGAAGTAGGTTGTTATGTGGTTTAAGAATGTTCGGGTGTACAAACTAAGTGCACCGCTAACAACAGATTTATCTGTATTGGAAAACGCGCTATCTGAGTTTAAATTTACCCCCTGCACTGGCCAAGAAGCACTGCGCACGGGCTTTAGCTTTCCGCTACATCCCAGTATTAAAAATTACTGTCATCAGCAGCAACAGCGCTGGTTTTTTGCGGTAAAAAAACAAGAAAAAGTTTTACCTGCTGCCGTCGTTAATGAAGAACTGCAACCGAAAATTGAAGCGGCGGAGCAAGAACAAGGTCGTTCACTTAGCCGTAAAGAAAAACAAGCATTAAAAGAAGATCTGATCCAAAGCTTGCTGCCCAGAGCCTTTAGCCGCTCACAGTTAACACAAGGCTATTATGATGCCGAACACCAATGGTTGGTGATTAACACCAGCAGTGCCAGCAAAGCAGAAGATATTTTAGCCCTACTACGCAAAGCTCTTGGTTCACTGCCTGCCTTACCTTGGCTAGATAATCATAAATTGAATAGTCACTTACAATTATGGTTACAGTCTGAGGCACTGCCGGGTAACTTTCAGCCTGGCTCAGAGGTTGAACTAAAAGCGCCGGATGAAGAAGGGGCAAAAGTACGCTTTAGCAACCATTTGTTAAGCGCCGAAGAAGTACAAACTCATTTGCAGGACAAGCTGGTTACCCGTATTAATTTGCAACAGGTCGATGGCATAGGCCTGACTATTACCGATGATGCTGGTGTGAAACAGCTAAGCTACCCTGACAGCCTGACAGAACAAAATGACGAGCTCGGTTGGGAAGATCTGATAGCCCGTATAGATGCCGATTTGCTGCTAATGACTGATAGCCTAAATAACGCGTTGCTCGCCATCAGCCAGCAAGTTAATCAATTGGCTGCAGATTAGCCCTGTTATCACAACGTGACTGCAGCCATACCCTGCGGTGTTAAGCAGGGTGCATCTCAATGGTTATTGAAATAGCGCCCTGAAGTCTTGGTACAAGCTAGCAATTTGTGGCTGCTGCATAAAGGCTGGCACGGTCACTAACTCAAGCGTCAGATATTGCTGTAACAATTCGTGCTGCTCTTCCGCCGATTTATAATAACCGCGCTCGATAGCCGCTAAACGAATAAAGTCAGTATAGCTTGGTGACGCACTGGCTTTACATACCCGCCAACTTTTCGCTGCCAACTGAAACTCATCGGCAAACCCCCATGCCTTTAATACCTTTACACTGATATAAGGCGCAGCCTTATCTATCACACTATTTAGAAATAGCGGGTGCCCAAACACCTCTGGATGACGTTCAGCCTCGGTAATCACTGCTAAAGCACCAATATTATGCACTAGGGCACAAAGTGTCATAACATCACTACTGAGGGAACATTGCGGATGACTGGCTTGATATGATTTCAAACAGGCTACAGCAATAGCAGCTACCTGAATATTGTCACGCCATAGCTTATCTAACTGCTGCTGTACTTGCTTATATTCAGAGACAAACAATTGCTCAATAGCCATCGCTGTAGCAATGTTTTTTATTTGGCTCAAACCAATACGAGTTACCGCCTGGCTTAACGTATTCACTTTAATTGAACGTCCCATAAAAGCACTGTTAGCGACTTTCATCATCCGCGCCGATAACGCAGGATCTAGTGCTATCACTTCAGCCATTTGAGCCAAACTGACTTTTGGATCATCAGCACGCTGCCTTACCCGTAACGCTATTTCAGGTAAGGTAGGAAGCACCAATCGGTCATGGCGGATTTTATCGTCCAGAATGGTAAGCAATGCTTGCTGTGTACTCATCTTGCCCTCTTTTCACAGTTTACCGGAAGTGACGCAGTGTTTGAGCTAATCATGCTAATAAGCTACTTCAGTAACTAGCTGCGCCTGCATTTTCGTTAGCAATGTAGCAACCTGGACTGCGTCATGCTGTTTACTGGCTTGCTCCAGACAACCAGCAAGCACAGTCAGTTGTGGATACCCCATACTACCTGCACTGCCTTTCAAGCTATGCGCCGCAAACTCCAGTTGCACCCAATCTTCTGCGGCAGCATATTGTGCTAACTGTGTTAGTAGTTGCGGTAACTGCACGCTAAATTGGGCTATCAAGGCCTGCATCGCCGGATCAGCAGCCAATTGCCGTTCCAGTTCGCTCACCTGCGGCGTCACCTGCTTAGCAAAACGACCTAATATCGCCAGAAACTCACGTTGCATCACCGGTTTCCCCATTAACGCCTGACAGCCTGCCTCACGGTAACGTTCTGCATCTTCCGTCATTACATTCGCTGTAACAGCTACAACCGGTACCTTAATGCCCGCGAGTCGGATCAATCGGGTGGCCTCTTCGCCACCCATTATCGGCATTTGCATATCCATAAAGATTACATCAAAACGGCCACTCAAGGCACGTTCTACAGCCTGATGACCATTTGCAACCAGTTCATAACTTACCCCTACCTGGCGCAACATTAAAGTCAACAATAACTGATTGTCTGGATTGTCTTCCGCCACTAACACATGTAACTTTAGCGGCGCCAGTTGCTGCGGCTGTTCACGCGGCGCAGCAGCAGGTTCATAACAGTCCACTAATTTGCTATCCCTAGCTAATTGGAACACGAGTTCAAAACAGCTACCAATTCCTTTGACACTCTCGACCAAAATATCGCCGTTCATTTGCTCCATCAGTTTTTTAGAGATACATAGGCCAAGTCCTGTACCACCAAAATCGCGGGTTACGGTGGCATCGGCTTGCACAAAGGGCTGAAATAGCCTGGCCATTTCTACGCTGGTCATGCCAATGCCAGTGTCTTTAATTTTTATGGATAGCCGACACAACGTTTGATCGTAGCTTACATTTAGTAAAACCTTACCTTTGCGAGTAAATTTAACGGCGTTACTGGTCAGATTTAGCAGCACTTGTCGCACACGTAAGCTATCGTTGTAAAGCACCTGCGGCAAAGGGAATTGTAACTGCAGTTGGCAGTCCAATCCTTTGGCTAGCGCTTGTTCGTTTGTTTGCTGATAGATATCATCCAGCATGGCCAAATAATTAAAATTCTCTTGTTGCAGCTCCAGTTTCTCAGCTTCTATTTTGGATAGATCCAAAATATCATTTATCAATCCCAGTAAATGCTCACTACTGCGTAACACTCGATTAAGATAATCCGAACGTTTTTCCTGTTCACTCTCGAGTAACGCTTGCTCGCTAAAGCCAATCACCGCTGTTAGCGGTGTTCTGATTTCATGACTCATATTGGCTAAAAAAACACTTTTCAGGCGGTTAGCCTGTTCAGCTACTTCACGTGCCAAAATAAGTTCCTGATTGGCCGCCGCTAAATCATCATTCGCTCGTGCTAAATCCTGGGTACGGCGCAGCACCTTTTCTTCTAACTGTTGTTTATAAGCCAATTCTCGTTCACGATAGACCCGCAACTGCCGCACCATCACATTAAATGCGGCAAACATATCACCTAATTCATCTTGCTTTCGTACTTCCAGCAAAACCGATAAATCTCCCCGGCCGACCGCAGTCTTGGCTGCAGTAAGTTGTTTTACAGGCTCAAAAACTTGTCGAATCAGCAATTGATAAATTAACCAGGGTACCAATAGACAACAAAGCACAATGGCAAAGAGTATAATCAGTGGCCAGTTGATAAAACCGCGGTATATTTCCTCCGTATCCACACCATAGAGTAACTGGTGGGAGCCTATAAGTGTCCGACCAAGTAGCTGTCTGGGTTGCCCAAGCAGTAAACCATTCGTCAGTTTATGCTGATCTATACTAAGTTGGATGGTGCGATAATGGCTGGGGGTAAAAGCACTGCCAATCAGGGCTTGATTCGCCGCATAAGCAATAGTCGCAGAGCGGTTAATAAGTAAAGTGATGCTGTTGGGGGTTACTGGGTTAGCTGCGACACTAACAATAGGTTCAGGATCAACCACTAACAGTAAATAACCCCAAAATTGCCGATTCTGTGCCAACCCGGGTACATAAAGCTTCTGCACAAAAAATAGTTGTAACTGCCGTTCAGCACCATCCGGCGCTAGAAATATACTTTGCTTCTCGATCATTGCCTGCACGGCAGAAAAATATTCGTTACGGAACCGGTTAGGAATCGACGAGATAGCAGTGTTGGCAGGGAAGCTAACGTCTTCATCTCCATTAATTTGTAGCAGCTTAATAGAGCGTACAGCGCGGTCTTGTGACATCACTTCTTCAAATAGAGCACTAACGTCTTGCTGCCCGGCCTCGCTTGCTTGACGTAAGTGCGATGTTAGCGTGCTAGCAGCCGCTAATGATGACAAGCGGGTTTGCTGTACCCGAAAATAGTCATTTAAATAATGTTGCTGTTGCTGCAAACGCTCTGCAACTAAATTAAATACCTGCTGCTCGCGTAAGGCGTTGCTGTAGTAATAAGCCAGATAGCCTAAAACAGCTACGGGTAACACCAATAACGGCAACATGTAAACCAGCAGTGTTTCGCGAAGCCTCATCCTGGCATATGCCTGTCTTGTTTGTTGTCAGAGAAGGACTTACAGCATACTCAGCATTACTGTGGGCGACAAGAGATCAAACCGATAAGTGTTAAGCAAAAACAAATTTTGCCATAAAAATGCTGGCCAGCACCCAAACACTGAGCGTTGTTCTATGCAATTGCCCGGTTAACAGGCAAAGCAAGGCATAACAGATAAAGCCCATCCCAATACCATCGGCAATCGAAAAGGTTAAAGGCATCATAATCAATACCACTGCGACTGGCACTGCCTGTAACACATCGTCCCATTCCACATGCTGCAGACTGGTCAGCATAAGCGTGGCTACATACAATAACGCCCCGGCAGTAGCATAGGCGGGTACCATGGCGGCTAAGGGAGCAAACCATAATGCTAGAAGAAAAAACAGCCCGGTAAAAATTGCAGTAAGGCCGGTACGCCCCCCGGCCGAGACACCACTGGCGCTTTCAACATAGCTAGTTGTGGTGGAGGTGCCCAGTAAAGCGCCGGTAATACTGGCACCACTATCGGCTATTAACGCACGCCGTAAATCAGGCACGGTGCCGTCTTTTTGCATTAAACCGGCTTTTTGCGTGACGGCAACTAAGGTACCGGAGGTATCAAACAGATCTAAAAAAAGTAAGGTCAATACGACTGGAATAATGCTTAACGTCAGTGCCGCAGTAAAATCAAGCTGCAGCAAGGTGGGAGCTAACGATGGCGGTAACGACACCAAACCATGAAACTGCGTATCACCTAATAACCAACTTGCACCTGTTACCAGCAAAATGCTTAACAATACCGCGCTATGCCAGCCGCGATGTGCTAAGGCGAAAATAATAAAAAAACCTAGCAGCGCTAACAACACCTGCGGGCTATGCAGATCACCCAGCGTGACCAGCGTTGCCGGGCTGGCGACGATAATATTGGCGGTCTTTAGCGCAATTAACGCCAGAAACATGCCTATGCCAGCAGCAATGCCCATTTTCATGGGTAACGGAATGCTATTAATAATCCATTCACGTACTCGGAAAATACTTAATAGCAAAAATAAGCAGCCAGAAAAAAATACCGCGGCTAGGCCAGTTTGCCAACTGTAGCCTTGTTCAAGCACGATGACATAGGTAAAGAACGCATTAAGTCCCATACCCGGAGCCAGAGCTATCGGCAAGTTAGCGAGCAAGCCCATTAGCAAACATCCTAGTGCAGCGGCCAAACAGGTCGCCACAAATACAGCGCCATGATCCATCCCTGCCTGTGCCAGTAAGCTAGGATTGACAAAAAGCACGTAAGACATCGCCATAAAGGTGGTTAAGCCAGCAAGGGCTTCGCGGCGCAGTGAGCTGCCGCGTTCAGAAATATTAAAGTAGCGGTTTAGCATTAGATAATTTTGTTATCTTGCCAGAATTTTTCTTTTGCCATACGTTTCTGGCGTTTTTCACATGGTTTATCACAGTCGCAGGCTTTTTCAATATTCAGCTCACCTAAACCACCACAACTACCGGCCAAGGTTTTGCGTTGTAATATATAGCCCGCAGCCATAGCAACAACCACCAACAAAAACAGACCAAAGGTCAGTAAAAAGATTGTCATCTTATACCTCAGTTAACAGTTAAATAGGGTTTAAACGCGTCTGAATAAAGCTCTTCAAAGCCTTGTTCCGTTTTTACAATAAGCAGCACGGCAATCTGATGCTGGTTAGCAAAGGCTAGCGCTTCAGTTGCTGGTAAAACGTTTAACGTAGTGGCGTAAGCGTCTGCGGTAATGGCTGCCGGATGAAGCACGGTGCTGGATACCGTTTTATGCTGAATAGGCTTACCGCTGCGTGGGTCTATCAGGTGCGAATAACGAATGCCGTCCTCTTCAAAATAATTACGATAATCGCCAGACGTTGCCAGAGATACGTTAGATAACGCTAAGATACGTTGTACTGAACGCTCCTGAGTTACCGGTTTTTCAACGGCAATTTTCCAGGGGCCTGTAGGCTTAGTGGCTCCAATGCGCATATCGCCGCCAATATCGACCATAAAGCTTTGATAGCCGTGTACCAATAAAATTTCTGCTAACCGATCTACGCCATAACCTTTGGCAATAGTGGAGAGATCAACCGCCACCCGGGGCTCTAACTTACGCAGCGAGTTACCGTCTAAGGCAATTTTGTCAACACCCACATAATCTCGAATAGCTGCTAACTCGAATGCCTCTGGCGCACGGGTGATACGGCCGCGAGCACCAAAACCCCATAACTCCACCAAGGGCCCGACCGTTACGTCCAGAATGCCTTCACTCTGCTGGCCAATACGAATAGCTTCGGCAATTACCGCAGCCGTTTGCGAGCTAATGGTGACGGGTTCTAAACCCTGTTGGCGATTAAAGCGCATTAACTCAGATTCAGGTCGATAGGTCGACATTAGGTCGTTAATTAGCTCCAGTTCTGTATCAAGCTCTTGCTGCAGGGCAATTAAATCGGGCTGTTGTTCCGTATAGAACTTAACCACATAGTAAGTACCCATGGTTTTCCCCTCTAGCTGATACTCGCGAGGATGATTATCGGGTTGACAGGCGGCAAGCAACAATACCAATAACAAAGAACAACAACGTAATAATAGACCCATGGGTAACACTCCGCGCACAAAAAAAGGGGTGACTGACGTCACCCCTCTATTTTACCGCTTTCGCTAAGGATTAACCACCGAAGTCATCTAACAGAATGTTATCGTCTTCCACGCCTAAATCTTTCAGCATGTTAATGACCGCTTTGTTCATCATTGGCGGACCACACATGTAGAATTCACAATCTTCTGGTGCTTTATGGTTTTTCAGGTAGTTTTCATAAATTACGTTATGAATAAACCCGGTATAACCAGTCCAGTTGTCTTCTGGCTGTGGATCAGACAGCGCCGTGTGCCAAACAAAGTTTTCGTTTTCCGCTGCCAGCATATCGAAGTCTTCCACATAAAACATTTCGCGCTTAGAGCGAGCACCATACCAGAAACTGATTTTCCGCTTAGATTTTAAGCGACGCAGCTGATCGAAAATATGTGAACGCATTGGCGCCATACCAGCACCACCGCCGATAAACACCATTTCGGCCTCAGTCTCTTTGGCAAAGAATTCACCAAATGGACCCGAGATCGTCACCTTATCACCTTCTTTCAATGACCAAATAAAGGATGACATCTTACCGCAAGGTAAGGTCAGGTTATTTGGTGGTGGCGTAGCAATCCGCACGTTCAGCATAATAATGCCTTCTTCTTCCGGATAGTTGGCCATAGAGTAAGCACGAATGGTCGGCTCATCTACTTTAGATTCCAACGTGAAGAACTTAAAGCGTTCCCAATCACCACGATATTCAGCAGGGATATCAAAATCCTTGTACTTAACATGGTGCGCAGGTGCTTCGATTTGAATATAACCACCAGCGCGGAAAGGTACTGACTCACCATCAGGGATCTGCAGCTTCAATTCTTTAATAAAGGTGGCTTTGTTATCGTTAGAAATAACAGAGCAATCCCATTTCTTGATACCAAAAATTTCTGGCTCAACTTCAATATCCATATCAGTTTTCACGTTTACCTGACAAGATAAACGGCACCCTTCTCGGGCTTCACCTTTAGTGATATGGCCTAATTCTGTTGGCAAAATCTCACCGCCACCTTCATGCACATGCACACGGCACTGGCCACAAGAACCACCACCGCCACAAGCTGATGATAAGAAAATGCCGTTGTCTGCTAATACGCTTAGCAGTTTACCGCCTGCTTTGGTTTTAATGGCTTTGCTCGGGTCACCGTTGACACTGATGGTAATATCGCCGCTGGCCACCAGTTTAGATTTGGCTGCCAGAATAATAAATACCAGCGCCAGTACCACGACAGTGAACATGCCAACGCCAAGATAAATCTCTTGCATTGTGTAATTCCTCTACTGCTTATAGTTGAACGCCAGAGAAAGACATAAAGCCTAATCCCATTAAACCCACTACCAAAAAGGTAGTCCCTAAACCGCGTAAACCGCCAGGAATATCGGCATACTTCAGCTTTTCACGTACTGCAGCCAGTACAGTAATGGCTAGCGCCCAGCCAACCCCACTGCCCAAACCGAATACGACGCTTTCACCAAAGGTATAGTCACGCTCAACCATAAAGGCTACTGCACCAAAAATAGCACAGTTAACGGTAATTAACGGCAGGAAAATACCCAAGGCGTTGTACAGCGCCGGGAAGTATTTATCCAAGGTCATTTCCAGGATTTGTACCAGTGCGGCAATAACACCGATATAGGTCAAAAAGCCCAGGAAGCTTAAATCAGCATCCGGGAAACCTGCCCATGCCAGCGCACCCGGCGCTAATAAATTAGCATAAACCAGATTATTAACCGGTACCGAAATGCCCAGTACCACGATAACAGCTACACCTAAACCAAAGGCGGTTTTGATTTTTTGGGAAACGGCCAAAAAAGTACACATTCCCAGGAAGAACGCCAATGCCAGGTTTTCAATAAATACGGCACGGACAAATAAGCTAATATAGTGTTCCATTAATCGCTCCTTATGCCTTCTTCTCAACCTGCTCTGGGCGGTACGTACGCAGTACCCAGATAAAGCCAGCAATAATAATAAAGGCACTTGGTGGCATTAGCAGAATACCCATCGGCTGATACCAACCACCTTCGCTAATCAGTGGCATAATTTGCACACCAAAGACCGATCCAGAACCGCCAAGCTCACGAATAAAGGCAACGATTAACAGCACTACGCTATAACCTAAACCATTACCGATACCGTCCAGAAAGCTCATACCCGGTGTACTTTTCATGGCGTAGGCTTCAGCCCGGCCCATTACGATACAGTTAGTAATAATTAAACCAACGAATACCGAAAGTTGCTTCGACAAGTCGTAAGCATAGGCTTTCAGGAATTGGTCTACGACTATTACCAAAGAAGCAATAATGGTCATCTGCACAATAATTCGCACACTAGACGGAATATGATTACGAATAGTGGAGATAAAAAAGTTCGAGAACGCGGTAACAAAGGTCAGTGCTAAACACATCACCAACGCGGTTTTCATTTGCGTGGTTACCGCCAGCGCCGAACAAATACCCAGTACCTGTAATGCGATAGGGTTGTTAGCAAAAACCGGTCCAAACAATACGGTTTTAATTTCTTTTGCATTAGCCATTGTTTAAGGCTCCTTGACGCACTTTAGTTAAGAACGGACCAAAGCCATTCTCACCAATCCAGAAAGTAAAGGTATGTTGCACACCGTTAGCGGTAAGTGTAGCGCCCGATAACCCATCCACCTGATACGCTGATTCTGGATCAGCATTACCCGGCTTTAATATGGTTAGCGCCAACTCGCCGGCTTCATTAGTAAGCTGCTTACCAACAAACTGGGCTTTCCAGCGTGGATTTTCAATTTCAGCACCTAAGCCCGGCGTTTCGCCTTGCTCGTAGTAGTTTAAACCGATAATGGTATTACCATCAGTTTCTAGCGCCAGGAAGGCATGCATTGTTGACCACAGACCGTAGCCGTGTACTGGCAGCACTATCGCTTTCAGCTCGCGATTCTCGTCATACGTCAGATAAACTGGCGCACATTCCGAGATACGACGGATTGAGGCTACATCATCAGAACTGGCCAGCGCTTTACCGGCTTTTAATTCTTTTCTGTAATCAAATGCATCTGGACCAGCACTTTCACTACCGCAGGTCTCAACAAACTCACCAGAACCAAGATTAACTAAGCGTGTTTCAATATGTTTACCGAATAACTCGGCAATTTTAGCTGCTGGCGCACTGCCTTCAACTAAGCCTACACTACGCAAAATATTGACCTGTGAATCTAACTTTTTATTTATCTGTTGGGTTGGCCGTAATTGTACTGCAGCTGTAGATACAACAATGGCACACACCAGACATAAAGAAATTACTACGATCAGCGTTTTGCTGATGCTGTCGTTATTACTAGACATGACGTGCCAGCCTCCGCTTGATGTTGGCTTGCGCCACGAAGAAATCGAATAAAGGTGCGAACAAGTTAGCAAACAGAATCGCTAACATCATACCTTCAGGGTATGCCGGGTTGACTACACGGATCATCACTACCATAAAGCCGATTAGAATACCGTAAGCCCACTTACCTTGATTGGTGAAAGAGGCCGATACCGGATCGGTTGCCATAAAGAACATACCGATAGCAAAACCGCCCAACACCAAATGCCAATGCCATGGCATCGCAAACAGTGTATTACTGCTTGAGCCGATAGTATTAAATAGGTAACTGGTTAGAATCATCCCGACCATGACACCCAACACAATACGCCAGGATGCAATACGGAAGTAGATTAACGCTAAGCCACCAATTAATAACGCCAACACTGAAGTTTCGCCAACAGAACCTGGGATAAAACCTAAAAAGGCATCCCACCACAGCTGGGTATTAGCAGCATAATCCAACTCACCTGAAGCGGCTTTACTCAACCAAGTCGCACCTGAGTAACCGTCCGCTACCGTCCATACCGCATCACCAGAAATTTGTGCCGGGTAAGCGAAGAACAGGAAAGCGCGGCCCGCTAGCGCCGGGTTAAGGAAGTTACGACCTGTACCACCAAACACTTCTTTTGCTACAACGACACCAAAGGTAATACCTAAGGCAACTTGCCACAGCGGAATAGTAGCCGGTAGGATCAAGGCAAATAAGATCGAGCTAACAAAGAAGCCTTCGTTAACTTCATGCTTACGCACTGACGCAAACAACACTTCCCAGAAGCCACCAACAATAAAGGTTACAGCGTAGATAGGTAAGAACCAGACCGCACCATAAAACATCTTGGCGCCCCAGCCAGAATTAGCCGTAAGTTCGCCACCTAATGCAGAGAAAATCGCTACCTGCCAGGTATCCGGTGTAGCAAAACCATCAGCTATGGCTAGCGCCGCCTGATGGCCTATATTGTACATGCCGAAGAATAACGCCGGGAACAGCGCCAGCCAGACGAAAATCATAATACGTTTTAGGTCGATGCTATCGCGAATATGCGTGCTATTCTTGGTTACATAGCCCGGCGTATAAAGAACCGTAGCAACCGCTTCGTATAAAGCGTACCACTTTTCGTATTTACCGCCTTTTTCAAATTGCGGCTCAATGCGCTCTAAAAAATGCTTTAAGCTCATGATTAGCCTTCCTTCTGGATGGTAGTCAAGCAGTTGCGCAGAATGCTGCCGTAGTCATATTTACCCGGGCATACGTAGGTACACAGGGCTAAATCTTCTTCGTCCAGTTCCAGACAACCTAAAGTTTGTGCTCCGTCAGTGTCACCAGAAATCATGTCGCGCAACAGCAAAGTTGGCAGAATATCCAGTGGCATCACCCGCTCATAGTTACCAATAGGTACCATAGCCCGCGACGAACCGTTCGTCGTTGTCGTTAAGCTAAACAGCTTTTTCGGATTTAAATGGCCTAGATAAGCACGGGTTACCGAGTGTTTTTCAGCACCAGGGGTAATCCAGCCTAAGAAATGCTTATCGAAACCTTCCGCTAACACTGATACCTGCGTGTGGAAACGACCAACATAGCCATGTACACCGTGAGCAGTAGTACCCGCTAGTACTGAGCCAGAAATAATACGGTTTTGCCCGTCGTTAAGTTCACCTGCGGTAAGCTCTGTTACAGCAGCACCAAGTGGCGTTTTTACTAAACGTGGATTTTTCACTACAGGACCGGCTAGCGCTATCACGCGCTCGCTGTTCAACTCGCCCGTGGTAAACAATTTACCGACTGCAATCACATCTTGATAGCCGATATGCCACACTACTTTTTTGCTGCTTGCGGCATCTAAAAAGTGAATATGGGTACCCACTAAACCAGCCGGGTGCGGACCATCAAACTCAGCAACTGTTACTGCCGATACGCTAGGAATTGTCACGCCCGCTTTTTTCGTCAGGTAAGTTTTACCTTCGGTCAGACGCGAAATAACCGTCAACCCCTGAGTAAAGGCTTCTGCATCAGCGCCAATAACAACGGCAGGATCTGCCGCCAACGGATTAGTATCCATGGCATTAACAAAAATTGCCTTAGGTGTACTATCGATGGCCGGAGACTGTGAAAATGGCCGGGTACGAAATGCGACCCATAGACCAGAATCTACCAGGTTTTGTTTGACCTGCTCAACAGTTAAGGTCGCAAGTTCTGTTGCCGGGTACTGCGTAAAGCGCTCAGCTGCGTCACCAGAAGCTGCAATCACAACAGACTGCAATACCCGCTTGGCGCCACGATTGATTTCTTTTACAGTTCCAGCAATCGGGGCAGTGAACTTAACACCAGGGTTTTTCTTATCTTCGAAAAGTACCTGACCTTTTTTCACGGTATCGCCCACTTCGACCGCCATGGTCGGACGCATGCCTACATACTCTTCACCTAACACGGCGACAGTTGTAATGGCGTTGCCCGTAGTGATCTCTTGTTTAGGACTGCCTGCAAGGGGAATGTCCAAGCCTTTCTTGAGTTTTATCATACGTACTTGCACTACTATTTTGGGAAGAAACAGGGCCTAGTTTTTCAGCTGCTTAGCCGCAGCACACCTGGTTTGACGGTTGCGCCGCCTGCAACTGCGCAAAAGTTAACCAGATACACGTATTAAAGTCGCGAATTCTAGCACTAATACCCGAGTGTATCCATGGTATTACCAAAAATTATCCGCGCTTTGCTTGATAGCAATCTTGTTGGTTGAGAACCGCCAAAGGGCGGTTTTCAACCTGTCAATACGACTAATTGACCAAATTTTGTAACGGCCGCATTGGCGATACATCAGCACTATAATCGACATGCTGATAGCCAAAACCAAATAGCCGTAAAAATTCGTTATGGTAACCGACATAATCTGTCAAGCTATCAATAGTTTCAGTACTGACTTGTTCCCACAAGTCTTTTACGCTTTGCTGCACATGATCACTTAGTTCTTTGCCATCCATACGTAAACGGCCAGCGTCATCCAGCAACGGCTGTGCGGCATAAAGTCCCTGACGGAACAAGCCATTAATTTGTTCAATACAACCTTCATGGGTGCCTTCGGCTTTCATTACCCGATACAACAATGAAATATACAGCGGCATAATCGGGATTGCAGAGCTGGCCTGAGTGACCAGCGCTTTTAGTGAGGCAACATAGGCCTTACCCTTTTTATCAGTAAGGCTTGCGGTAATAGCGGCTGCAGCACGATCCAGATCTTCTTTCGCTTTACCAATGGTCGCTTTACCATAAATAGGCCAGGTCAATTCTTTACCGATATAAGTGTAGGCCACCGTCTGACAACCTTCGGCCAGCACTCCCGCTGCATCCAGTTGGTTTAGCCAGCGCTCCCAATCTTCGCCGCCCATAACTTTTACCGTATTAAAAATTTCCTCGTCATTTGCTGGCTCAACCGATACTTCTTCGATTTCCCGCTTGGACGTGTTCAAGTTCTTGGCAGTGTATGACTGACCAATAGGTTTGAGTACAGAACTGTATACTTCGCCACTGACCGGATCTTTACGGCGTGGTGCCGCCAGACTATAGACGACCAGATCAATTTTACCCATCTCGCTACGAATCAGATCAATCGCTTGCGCTTTCAATTCATCAGTAAAAGCATCACCGTTCAGGTGTTTATTCCAAAGACCGGCAGCATTAGCGGCAGCTTCAAAAGCGGCAGTGTTATACCAACCGGCTGAACCGGTTTTGCTCTCAGTAGGTTCTTTTTCAAAAAACAGACCCAGTGTGTTAGCCCCAGAACCAAAAGCGGCAGTAATACGTGATGCTAAACCGTAGCCGGTTGACGCACCGATCACTAACACATTTTTGGGTCCATTCGCCACCGGGCCCAGCGCTTTTACATAAGCAATTTGCTCATTCACATGCTCAGCACAGCCAACCGGATGGGCATTGGTACAGATAAAACCACGAATTTTTGGTTGAATAACCATAAGAAGTCCTGCTGTTGTCGTTATTAAAGTGCCGCTAGTGTAAAACTTTAACGCAAAAAACAGGTCGGATCAGCAAAAAGCATCCCTCAGGATGCTTTTTCTATTTTACTACCACCAAAACACTTCGGCGAAGCCGGCGGCTTTTCGGCATAGTACTCATACCATTCCGACGGCGTATAAGTATGTAACGCCAACGCATGGATCTTTTCCGCCAATTCTTCAGCAACGATCGCATTAACTGCGCGATGCCTTTGCAGTAAACGCATGCCGTCAAAAGCTGGAGTAACGATCACCACTTTAAAATGCGATTCTGTACCAACTGGCACATTATGATTGGCGCTCTCATCAATTACATCAAGAAATACCGGCTTAAAAGCATCCAGTAATTTTTGCTCTATTGCAGTATGGATTAACATCTTGGTCCCGCTCCTGTTGAACATCCTTTACTGCTATTTTAGCTAAGCTAAACCACTTTGTCCTGTCAGAACCGCGGCAACTACCGGGAAACCGCGCTAAGCCAATATGCCAGCAAGTAAAAAATATTATTTTTCCTTTTTGGATACAAACTCTAAATCATTGATGTTGCAGGTAGGTGGCATTTTCAAGGATAACGGGTATAGATGCACTCTGGATCCGTATAGCGGTTGTCGCCCTGCCTCGCCCATGTCAGAATAGCAATCTTAAATTATTAATGATGTCATTATGAATACGCAGTTCACTTTTGGCGCAACCACGCTTAGGTTGCATCGCTGGCCTCTGAGCCAGCCCAATCATAGCTTGCAAGCCTGGGATGCAGCCGATGAGCTGATTCTAGAGCAAGCTTTACCCCTTTACACCGCCCTGCAAGCAACGCAACAACACCCGGTACGGCTACTGATTTTAAATGATGCCTTTGGTGCCCTCTCTTGTGCAATGAGCGCTGCCGTGCCAGAAGCTACCGTACAATATTTGGTGCAGGACTCCGTGTTATCACAACAGGCTTGCCGCCATAACCGGGTGCAAAATGACTTACCCAGCAATGAGATTGTTGAACTAAGCAGTTTAGCGCCCTTGCCAGCAGCGCCGCAGTTGGTACTGTTTAAACTACCAGCAAATCACAGCTACTTGGCCTTTCAATTAGCGGCACTTAGCAAAGTACTGACAGCAGAAAGCACACTGCTGGTCGCGGCCAAAGCAAAAGATATCAATCGTAATGTACTGGCATTATTCGCGCAGTTTATCGGCCCCACGCAAGCCTCACTTACGATTAAAAAATGTCGCTACATCGAAACAACCTTTCAGGCGGAGCAGCCGAAGCCTGAACTTAACTTTCCGCTGCGTTGGCCATTGGATGACAGCCATTTTGTGCTGGTCAACCATGCCAATGTTTTTGCCCGGGAAAAATTGGATATCGGTGCGCGTTTCTTTTTACAACACTTACCTACCGTAGCAGCGAATAGCACCGTCGTTGACCTAGGTTGTGGCAATGGCGTACTCAGTTTACAGTTACTGCAACATCAGCCAGCATGTCAGTTAGTGTTGTGCGATGAGTCTTATATGGCGGTTGCCTCAGCACAGGCCAGTATTGCAGAGAACCTGCCTGAGCAACTGTCACAGTGCCAGTTTGTGGCGGATGATTGCCTGACCCAACAAGCCGATAACTCTGCAGATTGGGTTATTTGTAACCCCCCTTTTCACCAACAAACTGCGGTAACCACCCATATTGCGTCGCAAATGTTTCGTGATGCCAAACGGGTGTTGAAAACCGGGGGCCGCTTGCGCATTGTTGCCAATCGCCATTTGCCTTATCGGCTGCAGTTAGAAAAACTATTCGGGCATTGCCAACAACTGGCGGCCAACCCTAAATTTGTTATTTTAGAATCCATTAAGAGGAGTTAACTATGCGCTATTTATGGCTAATATTGGCATTAGTGCTGGCAGGTTGTGCAACGAAAGTACCGTCGTTTATGGTAGTGCCTCAGGTTTTCTGGCCACAAACCACAGAACTACAAGGCGCTCAATTCGGTTTTGCCGTAGCGGATATGCGCCCCAGACCACAAAGCCTGACCATCAAACAAGGCAGCAACGAAAATCATTACCGCACCAGTAATGATGTGCGCTTGCAATTGGAGCAAACCATCGCCAATGCCTTGCGTGAAAAAGGCGCAAATTTAGACCAGCAACATAGTGTGCAGCTGAAGATCCAAATGAACCAGTTGCAAGCTAATGTGCTACAACGGCCCTTAGATCATCAGGTAGTCAATCAGGTCGCACTTACCGTTTTTATCCAAAGTGATAATGGTACTTTCAGTAAGTCCTATGCCGGTGACAGCAGTTACACAGCCCCTTTTAAAGTGGATTTAGCCGCCGTAGAACGTGAATTACGTATTTTGACCGAACAAGTACTGAATCAGTTATTGCAAGATCCAACCTGGAAAGAAGCCTTAAACTAATGAGGTTATTATGAAGCGTTTATTCCTAAGTCTATTATTGCTGTGCTGTACCTCGTTGCATGCAGGTCAGTTTATGCAAGCAGACAACCTGTTTCCCAAGGTAAAATTTATCACTTCACATGGTGAAATCGTGGTAGAGCTTGATCGCAGCCGGGCACCGCTTACCGTCAATAATTTTTTAAGCTACGTGAAAAAAAATGCTTACAACAACACAGTATTTCATCGGCTTATCCCTGAATTCGTGTTACAGGGTGGCGGTTATGGCCCTGATTACAAAGCGATTGACACCTTAAAGCCGATCTTTAACGAATCCGGTAATGGCCTGAAAAACCAAATTGGCAGCATTGCGATGGCCAGACAAGCCGATCCACATAGTGCCGACAGTCAGTTCTATTTTAACCTTAACGATAACACCAGCCTGGATCCCGGCAGCCGTTGGGGCTACGCCGTTTTTGGCCAAGTGGTATCCGGGATGGACGTGCTGGAGCAAATACAGCAACAAGAAACTGAAGTATCTGAAAAGCTAGGCTGGCCAGATGTACCTGTTGCACCGGTTTTGTTAAAAATGGTGATTCTGCTACCCCAAGAATAGCGGTAGCTAATGTAAATAAATTTTGTTCGCAATAACTCACTGCCAGCTTTCTTTGACTATACTTCGGAAACGGTGCTTCGCTTGGAGTCATCCGAAGCAACCTGGAGTAAAAGTATGGCAGAACATTTTATCGATGAGAAATCGCGGCAACTTGTGTTTTATGCCTCGCGCTTTTTGCGAGGCCAGCTACCACACTATGAGCTACACCTGTTTATTTGGGATACGCTGGAAGAATGGGCGGTACTTAGCTGTAAACCGCTATCTCCACCCGCTTATCAGGAAAGGGTATTCTGGTATCTGTTGCATCAACTGGAATACTGGCCAGAGCAACAACTACTGCATGATAAAAAACTCAAGCGTAATTTACAATTATGCTTGGGGTTTCTGGCAGGAAAGGGCCTAAGGCCAGAAAATTGCGTTGGTTTACGCCCTTAATCAGGCGGCAATGTTTGCGTTGTTCCTTTAGAGGTTTTACCTAGATTGCTATAACTCAGCAAGATAATCAGTAGCAGCGCCGGGATCCCCAACAGCGCGGTCAATATAAAAAACTGGCTGTAACCTATCGTTTCAACCCACTGACCAGAAAAGCCACCAATAAACTTTGGTAACAACAACATCAACGAGCTAAAAATAGCATACTGTGTTGCGGTATAGGCTAAATTAACCAGCGATGATAAGTAAGCAATAAAGGCGCTGGTCGCAATACCGGCACTTAAATTATCGGCCGAGATCACCATGGTTAGCCAAAACAGATCATGCCCTATGACACTGAGGAACGAAAACAATAAGTTGGTCGCCGCACTAAGTACGGCGCCAAGAAACAATATTTTCAGGGTACCAAATTTATTCAGCAACACCCCACCGAGCGCAGCCCCTACCAAGGTCATTATAACGCCGTAAACCTTGGAGATGCTCGCCACCTCTTCTTTACTAAAGCCCATATCCACATAAAAAGCATTCGCCATCACGCCCATAATGACATCACTCATCCGATAACTGGCAATTAGCGCCAAAATCAGCAGGGCATGCCAACGATAACGCCGGAAGAAGTCGGTAAAGGGAGAAACAATAGCCAACTTTAACCATCTGACAAAGCGTTGCAGAGAGCTGCCTTCGGTGCTTGGCGCTAGTATCAAGTTATTAATGGGTTCCTTGCAGAGTAAGGTTGTGATAATACAGGGAAGCATGCAGAGTGCCATTACGCTATAGGCTTGCTGCCAGCTGTGTAATTGATACTCGGTACTGGCAGCAAAGATTGCCGCCAGCCACAAGGTACCTGCTGATGCCAAGATCATGGCCAGCCGGTAACCTAGCAGATACGCTGCGGCCAGTGCGGCTTGCATTTGCTCGGGCGCACTCTCAATTCTAAAAGCATCAACGCTAATATCCTGCGTTGCAGAAGAAAAAGCGAGCATCACTGCAAATACCGCCATCAAGGCTAAATCTTGCTGCGGATCGGAGAAAGAAATGCCTAAAATACCCAGCATAACGGCAAACTGAGAGAGCAATAACCAGCTGCGCCTGCGACCAAGCCAACGATAAAGCCAGGGTATTTGCAAGCGATCAGCTAACGGTGACCACATCCACTTCACACTGTAGGCCAGCACCACCCAGCTGAAATAGCCAATTTCGGCTCGGGATACCCCTGCCTCACGCAGCCAAAACGACAAGGTACCGAAAACCAATACCATCGGCAGCCCGCTGGAAAACCCCAGCAAAAAGATAATAAGTACACGGCGCTGATAATAAATTTGCAGTGATTCAGTCCAGGCTTTGAGCAATGACAACGACGATTCCTGCTGACAAGTATTTTTCTCTAGCTTATCTGGCTGTTGCCAGAGGTCAAGCACTAAAGCCGGTTTCTGACATAATTCAACCAAGCTTAAGTTCGCGTAAGTACCTCAAATGAATAAAGCCGCTTAGGTGGCGGCTTTATCGTTTAGCATGAAAAACAATATCAGTTACTCAGCACGTGGCGCAGTCCTTCTGCCGGGTCAACTTCTAACGCCTGACAGTATCTAACAAATTCCACTACATCCAACCTGCGTTCCTGATTTTCCACCTTACCAATAAAGGAGTGTGGTGTGCCAAGCAGCTCCGACAAACTGCGCATGGTATGACCTTTGTCCTGACGCTGCCGCTTTAACCAAACACACAGCCTTTTATTCTCGTCCGAAATAACACTTTTTGTACCTTTCATTTTTTTTCTTCTCCCAGCGTGTTACGCTTTTATTTATTATGGCAAATCTGCTCCCTGCATTAATTTTCTGAGGTTATCCTGCTCAACTTCAGCTTATCTGGTAGTTAATTAATATCATAGGTTGCGATGAGCGTACAGCTAGACGCGATAAAAAACCGTAGAATGCTTCAGATATCACGGAATAAGCTACGGCAGCGACTAGCAAAAAAGGGTTAAACAGCAGCAGGGAATACTAACGCAGAAATGAGGAACTAATGATTAGATTATTGTTTTTATTACCTTTTATAATGAGTTTAGGCTGGTATTTGTTTTTACGCCATTACCAGATCCCGTTTAAACAAGGGTTGCGGGGCTTTGCGTTTATCGCGGCCTTTAATCTAATTCTCGCCTTGATCCTATGGGTATTAATTTTGTTGACCAGACAATAGTGAGTTACGGCAAAGGTCAACACCTGACAGGCAGAAGCACGTCAGGTGTTGAATAAATTCAAGCGGGTGAGTATCAGGTAACTATCAGAAAAAAGTGCAATAAGCTTACACAGAGAATGACGAACCGCAACCACAGGTGGTTGTCGCATTTGGGTTTTGCACCACAAAGCGGCTCCCCTGTAAGCCATCGGTGTAATCTACCACGCCGCCCATCAAATACTGCAGACTCATAGGATCAACGACCATAGCTACGCCCTGTTTTTCGATTAACAGATCGCCTTCGTTGACTTTCTCATCAAAGGTAAAGCCATACTGAAAACCTGAACAACCGCCACCGGTAATATAAACACGTAATTTCAGTTCTGGATTTTCTTCTTCACTGACTAAGGCAGCAACTTTACGTGCAGCAGCATCAGTAAACTCCAACGGGATTTGTATCTCAGACATGATGACTCCAACCAGCATAACAACGACAGAGATTATCTAATACCTGACTATTTTATTCAAGTATTTCCCCAAAGAAGACACAAGCAAAGATTGATGCAAAAAACGCGCTTTTGGTCAGGTTATGATAAACTTATAGCAAATAAACCAAATTACTTAAGCATACCTTATGCGGCGCTGGCAAGCTTACCTGCCGTCATTACAACGGCGACTGGCTCTACCCCAAACTTCATTACAACTTTGCCTGTTAGGGATGCTGGGTGGCCTTATTGCCGCCTTATTGATTATTCTGTTTCGCTTAGCCATTATTGGTTTACAGGGGTTTTTCTTAGAACGCACTGACGACTTCAGCAGTATCGATGCCGAGATCAGATGGTTATTACCTTTAGGCGGTGCCGCCTGTATCGGTGTTATTGCGCTCTTTACTGGCTATCGCCACTACCGGCTGGGTATTCCCTTTGTTATTCATCGGATTAAAACCGCTTACGGCGTGATGCCATTTCGCAATACTTTAAATCAGTTTTTTGGCGGTATTTTGGCACTTTCCAGCGGTTTCTCTGTGGGCCGCGAAGGCCCTTCAGTGCACTTGGGCGCCTATGGCGCCAGCAGCGTAGGGCGTTATCTAAAGTTGCCTTATAACAGCATTCGGATCTTGGCCGGTTGCGGTATTGCTGCCGGTATATCAGCCTCGTTTAATACGCCGCTGGCAGCAATGATTTTTGTGATGGAAGTGGTGCTACGTGAATACCGAATCCATGTATTTATTCCGGTTATGCTAGCATCCGTGGTGGGTGCTCTGGCCACGCAACTGGTGTTTGGTCATGATCGTGAATTGGCGGCGTTAGATATTATTGGTCTTAGCGTCTGGCATTTCCCATATCTGATCCTCTGCGGCATTATTTTTGGCGCGGTAGCCTGGTTCTTTAACCGCAATATGATGCGTTTGCTGCATATATTTAAGAACTGGCCGCTGCTATTGCGGCTGGCACTGGCGGGAGCGGTTACCGCAGCAGTGGGTTATGTTATTCCGCATGCCATGGGGGCAGAAACCGGCGCCATTCAATTTGCCATCAACAGTCCTACAGAAATTCATCTGCTGTTAGTGATCCTGTTCGGAAAAATGATCTTAACCTTATTTGCCATTGGCCTTGGTGTACCAGGCGGCATTATTGGCCCTGTGTTTGGTATTGGCGTAGTGCTGGGTACTATCTTAGCGATAGTACCGGCTCTGATTGTCGATAATAGCAGTAATGCCGGCACCTATGCGGTATTGGGTATGGCTGGCATGATGGCTGCCACGCTGCACGCCCCGTTAGCGGCACTGGTGGCAGTATTGGAGCTTGCGGCTAACCAACATATTATCTTGCCAGCCATGGTGGTGATTGTTACCGCCTATGTCACCACGGTGCAGTTTTTTAATAATAAATCGATTTTTTTAATGCAGCTCGACTTTATGAAGCTCCCTTATAAGTTATCGCCAGCAGATGATGTGTTGCAAAAAGTGGGCGTTTTAGCCGTAATGCAGCAGGATTATCAGTTGTTGGATAACCCTGCGGATGCAGAAGTGCGGCATCAGCTCGATACCCTTCAGCCGCCAACCCAACTGTTGATTAAGCGCAATGAAAATGACGTGCTGCAGTTTTATACTGCACAATACGATATCAGCCTGTCATTAACTGGTGACAGCGCCGTACAATATTTACCGGTAAAAGGCTTATCGCAACAGTGCACCATGGCAGAAGTGTTAGCCGAGTTGGAAGATAAACGTGAAGGTATCGTTTACATCTATCAGGATAATCCAGAGCAACCTATTGGCATCATTCGCTGGGATCAACTGCGGGCCCTGCTTATTAAACAGAATAATTTAATATGACCTTAATTCTTATCTATAAAGCATTGCATGTGTTTTTTATGGTGGCCTGGTTTGCGGGTATTTTTTATCTGCCACGGCTTTTTGTTTACCATGCTGAAACGCAAAGCCAAGATTGTGACGCCACCTTTAAAGTGATGGAGCGTCGTTTGCTGTATTTTGTAACGCCATTTGCGCTACTTACCTTGGTGTTTGGCGTATTACTGATTTATAGCTATGGCCGGGCCTGGTTTGCGGTAAGCAGTTGGTTACACTATAAGCTGCTATTGGTCACTCTTCTCTACGCTTATCACGGCTATTGCTTTAAATTATTGGCCGACTTTAAACATAATCGCAATAAGCGCAGCCCGCGCTTTTACCGGTTTTTTAACGAATTCCCAGTGTTAGTATTATTGGCTGTAATTTTACTGGCCGTGTTAAAGCCGTTATAAATTGCGTATAATAGCCGCGTCAGGCCGTCAGGCTGCCCCGTCCGCTATCCGATTAAGTGAGCACCTACTATGAGCTTTAAAGGTCAGCACATCCTCTCGGTTAAACAATTTGACCGTGACAGTATTCAGTATGTATTTGATATCGCCCGTAAAATGGGCCCCTATGCCAGCCGAAAAAAACGTACCAAGGTGCTAGATGGCGCTATATTAGGCAATTTGTTTTTTGAACCCAGTACCCGCACCCGCGTAAGCTTTGGCTGTGCCTTTAACCTGTTGGGTGGCGAGGTGCGTGAAACCACCGGCATGGAGTCTTCAGCGCTATCTAAAGGTGAATCCTTGTATGATACCGCCCGGGTGATCAGCAGCTACAGTGATGTGATTGCCATGCGCCACCCACAAGCAGGCTCCGTGGCAGAGTTTGCCGAAGGCAGCCGGGTACCGGTGCTAAATGGAGGGGATGGCGCTAATGAGCATCCAACCCAAGCCCTGTTAGATTTATTTACCATTGAGCAAGAATTAGTGGCCTCCGGTCAGACTATCGACGGCATGCATATCGCGATGGTAGGGGATCTTAAGTTTGGTCGTACCGTACACTCACTGTCAAAATTATTGAGTTTATATAAGAACCTGCAAATCACCTTGATTTCACCACAAGAGTTAGCCATGCCAGATGATGTGGTAAGCGCACTGGAAAATGCCGGACATCGGCTCACCATTAGCGATAAGTTAGAAGGGAATCTGAATGCAGATATTGTTTATCAAACCCGCATTCAGGAGGAACGTTTCCCCTCAAAAGCAGAAGCGAATTTGTATCGTGGTAAGTTCCGGTTAAATCAGGAAATTTATACCCGGCACTGTAAATCGAATACCGTCATCATGCATCCGTTACCACGCGATTCCCGGCAAGAAGCCAACGAGCTGGACAACGATCTGAATTTAAATCCAAATCTGGCTATTTTCCGGCAAGCCGACAATGGCATCTTAGTACGGATGGCGCTGTTCGCCTTAACCCTTGGGGTGGAAAATCTGGTGCAAAATTACGAATGCGCCGTACCTTGGTACACTAATAAATAACTGACAGGATAAGTATAATGTCAATTTCTTCCGAATTATTCGCCCGCGCCCAGCGCACTATTCCCGGTGGCGTCAACTCGCCGGTACGTGCTTTTAAAAGTGTTGGCGGCGAGCCATTTTTTGTTGCGAAAGCCGAAGGTGCTTACTTGTTTGATGTCGATGGTAAACGCTATATCGACTATATCGGTTCTTGGGGCCCGATGTTACTGGGGCATAATCATCCAGCCATCCGTGAAGCAGTAATTCATGCTGCGGCAAATGGTTTAAGCTTTGGCGCGCCCTGCCCGGCAGAAGTCACCATGGCAGAAAAAGTGGCTGAACTGGTGCCCAGTATGGAAATGCTGCGCATGGTAAGCTCCGGCACCGAAGCGACGATGAGCGCTATCCGTTTGGCCCGTGGTTATACCGGCCGCGATACTATTGTGAAATTTGAAGGCTGCTATCACGGTCATGCTGACTCACTGTTGGTCAAAGCTGGCTCTGGTGCCCTGACACTCGGCGTCCCTAACTCCCCCGGAGTCCCGGCCGACTTTGCTAAATATACTCTTACCTGCGAATTTAATAACCTAGTGCAAATTCAACAGCTATTTGCCGAGCAAGGCGAGCAAATTGCCTGCATTATCGTAGAGCCGGTAGCAGGTAATATGAACTGTATTCCACCGGAGCCTGGCTTTTTAGAAGGTTTACGGCAATTGTGTGACGACTACGGTAGCGTACTGATTTTTGATGAAGTGATGACCGGCTTTCGGGTCGCCTTAGGCGGTGCTCAGGCTTATTACGGCGTCACACCGGATCTGACTACTTTGGGCAAAATTATCGGTGGCGGTATGCCGGTAGGTGCTTTTGGCGGTAAAAAAGCCATTATGCAGCATATTGCCCCGCTAGGCCCGGTGTATCAGGCAGGCACCCTGTCGGGTAACCCTATCGCCATGGCTGCCGGCTTAGCCGCGATGCAAGAAATTAGCAAACCTGGTGTCTACGAGGCACTAACCGAAAAAACTACTAAACTGATTAAAGGTTTAGCGCAAGCCGCAGCTAAGCATGGGGTGCCGGTAAGTTTTAATCAGGTGGGTGGTATGTTTGGCATGTTCTTCACAGCCGAAGGCCGGGTAAGCAATTTCCAACAAGCGACCCGCTGCGATATTGATGCCTTTAAACGTTTCTTCCATTTAATGCTGGAACAAGGTATTTATTTAGCACCATCAGCCTATGAAGCTGGTTTTCTGTCACTGGCCCACAGCGACGAAGATTTAGCCGAAACTATCGCCGCAGCCGACTATGCTTTTGCCGCGTTAAAATAATTGCAAATAACACTTCGTCTATCAGTCGCGTCCCCGATTAGTTTTGGCTAGTCGGGGTACTTCCACGCGAAAACTTAAACAGTGGATTTACGAAAACAGTTATTATGATGGTCATTCACCATACCGCAAGCCTGCATATGGGCATAGATAATGGTAGAGCCAACAAATTTAAAACCGCGCTTTTTTAAATTTTTGCTCATGGCATCCGACTCCGGGCTGGTAGCCCGATAATCAGCCGGGCCGCTAATACTGTTTATCTGCGGTACACCATTAACAAAACGCCATTGATAGGCACTAAAGCTGCCAAATTCGGCCTGTACTTCCAAAAAGCGTGCCGCGTTATTAATGGCTGCCGCAATCTTTAAACGGTTACGGATAATGCCGGGATTTTGTAGCAACTCCGCCGCTTTGGCAGCATCAAAGCGTGCTACCAGCACCGGATCAAAACCGGCAAACGCTGCGCGGTAATGCTCGCGTTTCTTCAACACCGTATACCAACTTAATCCGGCCTGCGCCGCTTCCAGCGTCAAAAACTCAAACAACCTCTGGTCGTCATATACCGGCACACCCCATTCAGTATCGTGGTAGGCAACATAATCTGGTTTGCTTAAATCTACCCAACCACAACGGCAAAGTTCTGTTTGCATGTATTACCCCGGTGGCCCTAATGCCAATTAAACGCCAATTTAAGACCAATATACCCAAATTAATCACATTGCGATAACTGTAACACACTGGCTTTATGCGCCGGCAATAACCAGCTATTCGGGCAGTATTCCGGTACCGGCATACCGCTATTGGTAGAAAAGCGCTGCCATTCGACATTTTCAGGCATATAGCGGATTAAATTATGTTTGCCCTTTTGCCGAAAATAATCAGCGAAAACCCGTAGCGCACCGGTACCCCCAGTTAAGCCGGTGCTTTTATTGTCATCACGCCCTAACCAGACAGTCACCAGCGTATCCTGATCAAAACCAGCAAACCAGCTATCACGATAATCACTGGAAGTGCCGGTTTTGCCGGCAAACGTCGGCTGCGGCCAGGTCCGCGCTAATGATTGCGCTGTACCGGTTAGCGTAGACTCAATCATCGCATAGTGCAGTAGATAAACATCTTCTGCAGCATAACGTAAGGTTTTCGGACTCGTTCGTTGATAGACCACAGTACCATGCTGATCGGTCACCGCTTGCACTGTAGCAAGCGGTTGATGGACACCGTTATTCGCGATAGTTTGATAAAGCTGTGTCAGCTCATAAGGCGATAATTCAACAGCACCCAGCAACGCAGCAGGATACAAATTAACACGCCGCTCCAGCCCCAAACGATGTAAAGCCTCCTGCACCTTTGGCATACCTAACTGCAAGCCTAAACGCACCGTAGGGACATTCAGTGAATCGGCTAAGACGCGCATTAACGACACCTGTCCCCGGAATTTCTTATCAAAATTCTGTGGCTGCCAATCCTGATTATTATTCCGCAAACTAATAGGGCTATCATCCAGCAAAGTCCCTAAGGTAAAACGGCCACGCTGCGCTAAGGCTTCTAAAAAAATTGCCGGTTTAATTAAACTACCAATAGGTCTTTTCGCTTCCAGTGCCCGGTTAAAACCGGCATAGCCGGCGGTTTTGCCGCCCACCAAAGCCTGAATAGCCGCGTGTTGGTAATCGACTACTAACATGGCCGCTTCCAGCTCCTTATCCATTGCCGGTACCAATTGAGTCACCGTGCGCTCAGCTTGCGTTTGTGCCATAGGATCAAGATAAGTAAATACCTTAATACCGCTATGCATTAGCTTAGTATCCAGCGCCAACTGCCGTAACTCACGTTTTACGGCATCCATATAGGCCGGAAAACTAGCATTAAGGTATTGGCCCCGGGCAACCAGTTGCATCGGCTTCGCCACCGCCTGCTCGTAACTGGCGCGATCCAGCAGATGTTGTTCAAACATTAAACGCAGTATCAGGTCACGCCGCCGTTGCGCCCGCTCCGGAAACCGTCTTGGATCATAATAACCGGGGCCTTTCACGATGCCGATCAGCAATGCATATTGCTCAGCAGATAATTCCGTTAAAGGTTTGCCAAAATAAAAACGGCTGGCTAAACCAAAACCATGTACTGCCGTAGCATGGTTTTGACCAAGGTAAATTTCATTTAAATAGGCTTCTAAAATCTGATCTTTACTAAACCGATAATCTAGCACCAGCGCAATAAAAGCTTCGTTCACTTTACGCAATAGGGTGCGGTCATGCGTTAGGTACATATTTTTTGCCAATTGCTGGGTAAGGGTCGAGCCCCCCTGCACGGTGCGGCCCGCCGTCAGATTTACCCAAAAAGCCCGGGCTACTGAGAGGGGTGATACGCCACGGTGTTGATAGAAATCGCGATCCTCGACCAGCAACAGCGTCTCTTTCAGTAACTCTGGCACTAATTCCAAACGCACTAATTCTCTATCTTCCTGGTGGGGGGAGACCAGATGCTCAATCAGTTGTGGTTCCAAGCGGGCAAAATCTGCACTTTTCCCCTGTTGCACAATACGGCTGACGCCCGTGCGATTAAACTCAACACTAAAACGTTCAGCATTTTGCTCACCATCCACAAAGGTAAAACTACGTCTAAATACGGTAACGCTGCCGCCATTCACACTAAATTGGCCTGGGCCGGTGACGTCCTTACTGCGCCGATACTGTAATTGCTCCAGTTCCTGAATAAGGTGGGCTTGTGTCAGGTACTTGCCGGGAAAGAGCTCCAAACTACGGCCATAAATTTGAGCAGGCACTTGCCATTTCTGACCAGAAAACGTACTGGTGATCTTGCTATCCAGATAAATAAAATACACCACTAATACCAGCAGCAGCACCAGAGCTAACTTTAATGACGTTAGCCAAACTAAACGCCACCAGCGGGCCGGACGGCTGGATTTAACGGCTTTTTTTTTGGTTCGGCTCATAACTGCATCGCTTTTTTAGTTTTAGTGGTAGGTAGCGCCTGTGCCGGATCATCCGGCCAGAAGTGTTTAGGGTAACGCCCTTTCATTTCTTTTTTTACATCCTGCCAACTTTGTTGCCAAAAACTGGCCAGATCGCGGGTGATCTGTAAGGGTTGTCGCCCGGGAGACAGTAAGGTCACTGTCAATGGCAATTTGCCATCGAGTACGCTGGGCGACGAGAGTTGACCATACATTTCCTGAACCCGCACTGAAAAACCCGGGCCACCCGGTAAGCTGTAATCTATCGCTACCCGGCTGCCAGTGGGTGCTTGCCAATAATCGGGTAGTAATTGCTTTAACTGTTGCTGCTGCTTAAAACTAAGCTGCTGCCAGAGTAAATCATATAAGGGTAACTGCGCGAGTTGGCTGGCTTTATTTAACTCGCCCAGGTAAGGCCCCAACCAGCTGGCTAAATTTGCCAGTAAGGCGGCATCACTTAAATCCGGAAACTCGCTATAGTGATATTGCCGCAATAAGGCCAGTCGCAGTTGCAGTTGTTTACAAGCCTCGGTAAAAGGCAGTAAGGATAAGCCCTGCTTGGCAAGATAACTTAACCATGCCAGCTGCTTTTGTGCAGCGGTTAATTGCAATACCCCTGGCCGACGCTGCAGCACAATTTGCCCAAATAGTCGTTGCTGCTCACTGTAAAAACCGGCCAACTTATCATCCCAGCCAGTAAAGGTTTGCCAGGTAAGTGCAGGCCAATCGGCTAATATTTCGTCCAAACGAATAGCCACGGCCTGCTGTATACGATTTTGCTGTTGATATTGTTGAATAGCCACCGCCACCAAATATTGCTGTTGCTGCAGCGGATGTTCTGCGGTCAATACGGCACCAGCGCCATTGGCCAGTAAATAACCCTGGCCGCGACGCTGTGCTAAACGATCAGGGTAAGCGCGTAGTAATAGTACCGGCACCAGTTCCAGTGGCAAGCTGCTTACGGGTGAGCAATTCAGTCGCTTAGCCAATTGCTGTGCCTGTTGGTACTGGCGGCTAAAGCTACTATGGCGGCTTTGCAAACGTTGTAATTGTTGATAAAGATCGTCTTGGGCTAAGCGTCCCTCTTCCAATAACGCCGCTAACAATACCGCCAACCACAGCACGCCCGGATGCTGTGACGCTAAAGCGCTGGCATGCTGTAACATACTGGCTAAGCGAATATCGGTACCAAATTGGTAAAGTGTTCGACCATAGTTGGTTAGTTGCCCTTGCTCATCTAAAACCTGTAGTTGTTGCAATAGCGCGGTTGCCGCAGCCAGATTAGCGGCAACGGGTGCGGTTAACCACTTTAAGTCTGCGGGCTGACACCCCCAAACGGCCACCTCTAAACGTAATGCGGTTACATCCGCCAGTTCTATCTCAGCTGGTTCAAAGGCTGGCCGCCGTTGCCATTGCTCAGCACTGTCTAGCCGGTAACAATAACCTGCCGCTAAGCGCCCCGCCCGGCCAGCGCGTTGGGTGGCGGCGGCCTGACTAATGGCAATAGTATCTAAACGGCTAATACCTGAGCGCGCCTGATAACTGGCACGTCTGGCTAAACCACTGTCAACCACTACGTTAATACCTTCTATCGTCAAGCTGGTCTCTGCTAAGTTGGTTGCCAATACGACTTTAAATTCACCCACCGCTGGTGCGGCTATTGCCGCTTGTTGCGCGGTGAGTGTCATACTACCCAGCAAGGGCAATACCTTTAACCCAGCAGGCAGCGTTTGCCCTGCCAGCCAGTCGGCAGCTTGTTGGATTTCGGCTTGCCCCGGCAAAAATACCAAGACGCTACTCTGGTGTTGATAAAAGGCTTGCAGCGCCAGCCGGGCACATTGCAACGCAACAGGCTCTTTGCTTAACGGCTGATAGTGAATCGTTACCGGATAACTGCGTCCCTGGCTTTGCAACACCGGGGCTTGTAAGTAAGTAGCTAAAGCGCTGCTATCAAGCGTGGCCGACATCACCAAAATTTTTAGCCGCTCGTTCAGTTGCTGTACTTCTAAGGCCAGCGCTAAGCCTAAATCGGCATGTAGCGATCTTTCGTGAAACTCGTCGAAAATTAATAGATCTACGGTTGCTAACTCTGGATCTTGCTGAATTTTGCGGGTTAAGATACCTTCGGTAACAATTAATAAGCGGGTATTTTGACTAAATTTGCTGTCCTGCCGGATTTGATAGCCTACCGTTTGCCCCACTGCTTCACCCAATTGCGCGGCTAAATACCCGGCAATCGCTCTGGCGGCTAAGCGCCGCGGTTCCAGCAATAAGATCCGCTTACCGGCAAATTCCGGCTGCTGTAATAAATATAGCGGCAAATACGTCGATTTACCTGCACCCGGTGGTGCAGATAAAATCACCCGCGGCACTTGCTGGAGCAAGCGACCAAGCTCGGGCAGAATTTCAGTGACAGGTAACACAGTGTTATACTCAACTACGCCAGTTGCCAGAGCCAACTGGCGAAATAGCTCAGGCCGTTAAGCCTGAAGTTCGTTTAATAAGGTTGCCGCTATAGTGCGGATCCCCTGACCGGTAGCACCAGCCGCCCAATAGCCGTTCGCCGAGCCATTAAAGGCTGCCGCTAAATCAAAGTGCAACCAACCTTTACCGTCATTCGCCACAAAACGGCTTAAAAATCCCGCGGCATTGCTGGCACCGCCGGCGCCACCGCCTTTTACCGGTCGGCTATTGGCGGTATCGGCATAGGCCGATGGGCATTGTTGTTGATGCCATTTTTCCAACGGCAGCTGCCAGGTTAATTCTTGCTGTTGTTCAGCATAGGCCAACGCACGCTGGGCTAATGGTTTGTCGAGCGCAAACAAGGCATTATATTCGCCCCCTACCGCCGTCACCGCCGCACCGGTTAAAGTTGCCGCATCAATAATCAAACCAGCGCCACTGTCGCTAGCTAATTGCAAGCCATCGGCTAGCACCAAACGCCCTTCAGCATCGGTATTTACAATTTCCACTGTGGTGCCGTTTTTATAGGTAATGATGTCGCCCAATTTATAGGCGTGACCGCTAATCAGGTTTTCGGCACAACATAAAATCAGTTTTACCCGCTTGTCTAACCCTTGCAGTATAGCCAGTGCCAAGGCGGCAGTTACCGTGGCGGCACCGCCCATATCGCACTTCATGGTTAACATGCCTTCTGTAGCTTTAATTGAGTAACCGCCACTGTCAAAGGTAATACCTTTACCGACCAACGCAGCCGCTACTGGTGCATCCGTCTGGCCAGTAGGGTTAAAATCTAATTCCAACATCACCGGCGGGCGCACACTGCCACGGCCAACCTGATAGACACCATGCCAGCCTTCAGCCGCTAATTGCTCGCCGCTGATCAGCCGATAATTCACCTTAGTACTGCCGGCAATCTCAGTAATAAAAGCGGCAGCTTGTTCAGCTAGTGCTTGAGGCGAAAGTTGCTCCGGAGTTTGATTCACTAAAGTTTTGGCAAAGCGGTAGCACTGAACTCGCTGTTCCAGTGCCGTAATCGTTGCGGCATCACCGCAAAAACTAACACCGCTCTGGCGTTTGGCATTTACAAAGCCCTGATAAAAGGCCCATTGGTGCTCAACTGACCAATCGCCGGCTAATTGCACCGCTACCAAACCTAAGGTATCCAGTAAACGGGCGGCTTTTTGGACAGAGCGCAATTCATCGCCGCTTTTAAGGTGGATTTGATAACCTGCTGCGTGGGGTGAAAGTGGTGCATTATTACCAAACTGCGTCGGCGCCGCTTGTTGCATTAAACTGATTTGAATTACTGTTGGGGTCGAATTCATGCCAGGCTCCAATAAAAAACAATAAAGATATGCCATCTGATGGCTGTGGCGCACAGTGTAGCACAAGGTAATGCTCTGCTTAGCGCTACAAAACCAAAGAATTCGTGCTGTTAACCGATGATATTACTGATAAAGACTGAGAGTAAGCATTAATAATGCCGAAAATAAGTGACGGCGCGGCTGCCAGTCGCTATACTTCCGCGGTTTTTTATTAGTGATTGCGGTAGCGGTGATATTCTGCTATCTATAGCCGCCATCTTTTGCTTGGTGGGATTGTACAGGAGAGAATCATGCCAGAAGGCAATAACAATAAATCCTTAGGGTTGCTCGCGCTAGCTGGCGTGGTACCTTATCAGGCCGCTGTCGGGGAAGAGTATATGAACCCGAAACAGTTGGAACATTTTAGAAAAATTCTCGATGCCTGGCGCCAACAGTTACGGGAAGAAGTAGACCGTACTAAAACCCATATGGCCGATGAAGCTGCGAATTTCCCGGATCCAGTTGACCGCGCAGCGCAAGAAGAAGAATTCAGCCTAGAATTACGTGCTCGGGATCGTGAGCGTAAACTACTGAAAAAAATTGAAAAGACGCTACAGAAAATTGAGAACGATGATTTCGGTTACTGTGATACCTGCGGTATTGAAATTGGTATCAAGCGTTTAGAAGCGCGGCCAACTGCAGATCAATGTATTGACTGTAAAACGCTGGCCGAGATTAAAGAAAAGCAACTGGGCGGTTAAACCGACCGGTTAGTTTTCATGTCTAACGCTTTGCCCACGCAAACGGCCAATTATATTGGCCGTTTCGCTCCCTCGCCTTCCGGCCCTTTACATTTTGGTTCCTTAATTGCTGCAGTTGGTAGCTATTTGCAAGCTAAAAGCCAGCACGGTCAGTGGTTATTGCGAATTGAAGATATCGATACACCTCGGGTGCAAGCTGGTGCTGACAGCGCCATTATGCGTACGCTGGAAGCCTATGGCTTACACTGGGATGGCCCCGTTGTTTTTCAAAGTCAGCGCCTGGACCGCTATCAGCACGTTTTTAGCGAACTGCAACAACGCAGTTTACTTTATGGCTGCCAATGCAGCCGTCGTGACATCAGTTTAGCCGGAGGCATTTATCCGGGTACTTGTGCCAATTTACAGCTTGCTAAGGTGCCACTCGCCTGGCGACTAAAAGCAGCAGGCGTAAGTGAGCATTTTAAAGATTTAGTCTTCGGCCCGCAGCAGATAGACCGTGCCCTAGCGCGGGAAGATTACATCGTAAAACGCCGCGATGGCTTATTTAGCTATCAGTTAGTGGTGGTGATTGATGATTTAGACCAGCAAGTCAGCGAAGTGATCCGCGGTGCCGACTTACTCAGTATGACGCCCAGACAACAACATTTATTTGACTTACTGGGGCAGCAAGCGCCGCTGTATGGTCATCTGCCCTTAGCGGTCACTGCGCCAGGTCAAAAACTCAGTAAGCAAAACCATGCCAGCTCGCTGGCAAACTGGCCTTTGAGTCATAGCTTAAGCGCAGCACTGACGCTGCTGGGTCATGCTCCGCCAACAGAGTTAACACAGGCTCCCGTGCCAGAGTTATTGCATTGGGCCTTGCAACACTGGCAGCTTAGTAAAGTGCCTGTAAGCACAGAAATACAATGCACAGATTTTGCTTAAAACCGCATCTTGGTATAATCAGTGAAAACCCTTAGTTTCGTTCTCATTTCCTGCAAATTCAGGTATGATACGCCGGTTTTTTCGGCTCTATGCCAGCAGCACTATGCCATTGAGGAGATTCATCATAATTTCGCGCGTGATTGATTTTTGCCGCCGCACCCTTGGCGGAAAAAATGCCGTAACGGCAACCCCAGACAGCCCGGCACTTGCCGCCAGCCAGGCTGCTCCTTCGGTTTTGCCGCCGATGCAGGTTATTGGCAGAGATCAGCATTCGATTTCCCGCAAAGATATCAGCCCCAGCGCTTTAAAAGTGCTGTATCGCTTAAAAGACGCCGGCTTTGAAGCCTATCTGGTCGGTGGCTGTATCCGCGATCTCCTATTAGGGTTAAAACCGAAAGATTTTGATGTGGTCACCAATGCCCGCCCGGATGAAGTAAAACAAGTATTTCGCAACTGCCGGTTGATTGGCCGTCGCTTCCGGCTGGCACATGTCGTGTTTGGCCGTGAAGTCATTGAAGTAGCAACCTTCCGGGGGCACCACAGTGGCGTTGAAGAGGATGATAATGCGACCAAAATTGCCAGCCTAAGTGATCATGGCCAGATCCTGCGCGACAATGTGTACGGCACCATCGAAGAAGACGCCGAACGGCGCGACTTTACCGTTAATGCGCTGTATTACTCGATTAAAGATTTCGCTATCTATGATTTTGCCAATGGTATTCAGAGTATTGCCGCAAGACGGATTGAGTTAATTGGTAACCCCGAGGTACGCTACCGCGAAGATCCGGTACGGATGCTAAGAGCCATCCGCTTTGCCACTAAGCTTAATATGCAAATTGCCCCGGATAGCGCGGCCGATATTCCGCAATTAGCGGTACTGCTTAAGAATATACCGGCGCCCCGCTTATTTGATGAATTGGTCAAGATGTGGCTCACAGGTAAAGGTTTTGACAACTTTATGCTGATGCGCGAGCTTAATATCTTTAAACAGCTGGTGCCACAGTTGGAAAAGCTGTTAAAACAGGAACCCGAAGGGAAAGCCTTTCAATTAATTACCCGCGCCTTGCAAGATACCGATCAGCGTATCGCTACCGATAAACCGGTAACACCGGCGTTTATTTTTGCAGCTATGCTGTGGTACCCGGTAGAAGTGCGGGCGCAGACCTTATTGATTGAAAGCGGTCTGAATGAAAACGATGCCTTTGGCATTGCAATGACCGAAATATTAGACGACATTCAACGCACTATCGCCATTCCGAAACGCTTTAGTTTAGCCATGCGCGATATTTGGTTCTTACAAAATCGCCTCTCTAAACGGGCCGGTCGGCGCGCCTTTAAGCTGATGGAACAAGCTAAATTTCGTGGCGCTTATGACTTCTTAGTACTGCGTGCTGCGGCCGAAGGTGGCGAATTGCAAGACTTAGCACGTTGGTGGGAACAATTCCAATTTAGTGACGAGACGGATCGCCTAGCGCTTATTCAGCAACTGGGCAAAGCTGGTATCGACAATCCCAAGCGGCGTCGTACCTATAAGCGCAAACGCAGCGTAAATAGTAACAGTGAACATAATGGCTGAACGTTGTTACATCGGCTTGGGGGCAAACCTTACTGAGCCCGTTGCCCAGTTGAAGCGAGCTGTGGCAGCGTTAGCCTTATTACCGGCTAGCCAGTTACGCCAGATCTCACAATTTTACAGCTCAAAGCCGATGGGGCCGCAAGATCAACCTGATTACGTTAATGCGGTTGCCGCACTAGACACGGTGCTAAGCCCAGAACAGTTGTTAGCTGCGCTGCAGCAGATAGAACAACAGCAAGGCCGCGAACGCAAAGCTGAACGCTGGGGCCCACGGACCTTAGATTTAGATATACTATTATATGGTCAACAACAGTTAGATACGCCGCAACTAACCATACCGCACTATGGTATGACAGTGCGGGAGTTTGTACTCTATCCGCTGGCAGAACTAGCGCCTGAGCTACAGCTGCCGGATGGCACGGCCTTAAGCACCTTACTGACGCAGGTCCCGTTAAACGGTCTGCAACCTCTGCCGCTTGCGGCCAACACCACTTTGTGCGACGTTGCGCAAGCAGATAGCTAGTCGGAATTTTATAATGGCGAAAATTACCACCGCAGTGTTACAAAAAATGAAACAGCAAGGCGAAAAAATCAGCATGCTGACCGCTTATGATGCCAGCTTTGCTAAACTCTTTGCGGAGCAAGGCGTTGAAGTACTGTTAATTGGTGATTCGCTGGGCATGGTGCTACAAGGTCATAGCGATACCTTACCAGTGACCATTAGCGATATTGCTTACCATACCCGCGCCGTGCGCGCAGGTGCCAGCGAAGCCTTTATTATTGCCGATATGCCCTTTATGAGCTACGGCACTACTGAGCAAACGCTGCAAAGTGTGGTCTCGCTGATGCAAGCCGGTGCCAATATGGTGAAATTAGAGGGCGGCGACTTTTTGCTGCCAACTATTCAGGCGCTTACTGAACGTGGTGTGCCGGTGTGTGGTCATTTAGGCTTAACACCACAGTCTGTGCACGTATTTGGTGGCTATAAAGTACAGGGTAAAACCGCCGAAAAAGCGGATGCCATGGTACGCCAAGCCTTAGCACTACAAGATGCCGGAGCCCAATTACTGGTGCTGGAATGTATTCCAACGGCGCTGGCTGAACGTATTACCAAGGCACTCGCTATTCCAGTAATTGGCATTGGTGCCGGTAATGTCACCGATGGTCAGGTTTTGGTGATGCATGATCTGTTGGGCATTAGCAGCGGTTATATTCCAAAATTCTCCAAAAACTATCTGGCACAAACCGGTGAAATTCGTAGCGCCATTGCCAGCTATGTTAGTGAAGTTAAGGCCGGTATTTTCCCGGGCCAGGAGCATAGTTTTAATTAAATGAATATTCTGGACTCTGTTGCTGCGCTGCGCGCACAAATTTTAAGCTGGCGCCAAGCGGGCGAGACCATTGCCTTTGTGCCAACTATGGGCAATTTACATGCTGGCCATTTTAAACTGGTTGATATTGCCCGCCAGCAGGCAGATCGGGTAATTTGCAGTATCTTTGTTAACCCAATGCAATTTGGTAAAAATGAAGATCTGGATAAGTATCCGCGCACGCTAGAGGCTGATATTAACGGCTTAACCACACATCAGGCCGATGCGCTCTTTACCCCAACGCCCGCCATCATGTACCCGCGCGGGCTGGACGAACAAACCTATGTCGAAGTGCCGCTATTAGGCGACTTGCATTGTGGTGCCAGCCGCACGGGTCACTTTCGTGGTGTCAGCACCGTGGTTAGTAAACTGTTTAATTTGGTGCAACCCGATATTGCCTGCTTTGGGCAAAAAGACTATCAACAACTGGCGATTATCCGGCAAATGGTGGCCGATTTATCTTTTCCAATCCAGATTATTGGCGTGCCTACCGAGCGCGCAGCCGATGGTCTGGCTTTAAGCTCGCGCAATGGCTATCTTAACGTAGCCCAGCGCCAGCAAGCGCCGGCACTTTATCAAATACTGCAACAAGTTAAAGCCGCTATTATTGCCGGGCAGCATGATTACCGGGCGTTAGAGCAACAGGCTAAAGCGGATCTGACTGCGGCAGGCTTTCGGCCGGATTATTTTAATATCAGCCATCAGCAGACATTAGTACTGGCGCAAACGGCGGCGCAGCCTAAAGTCATTTTGGCGGCAGCGGCCCTTGGTAATACCCGGTTGATTGATAATTTGGAAGTGTAAACGCCTTTGCCTGCTTCTTCACTTTCTGCTTCACTCTCTGCTGCCCGCTCCCCTTTACTCTATTTGGGCTGCCCTATGTGGGCCAATGCCTTGTGGAAGGGGAGTCTTTATAGCGTAGAAACGCCGCAGGCAGAATTTTTAAAACACTATGCCACGGTGTTTAATAGTGTCGAAGGCAATACCAGTTTTTACGCCGATCCCGATGCGGCTACTATCAGACGTTGGGCAGCGATGCTGCCTGAGCATTTTCAGTTACAGCTCAAAATCCCCTCCCGCTTATCACACGTGCAACATAAGGACGCCAGCACTCATAGTGCGCAGGCGCTTAGTAGCTGGTGGCAGTTACTCGCGCCGTTACACCCGGTTATCGGGCTGGTGCATTTACAATTACCTCGCAGCACCGGGCCAGCGCAACTCGACTGGTTGGAGCAACAACTGGCGATACTTCGCCCGCTAACGCCGCTCTGTGTTGAAGTGCGCCATCCACTCTTTTTTGATAAAGCGGAGCATGAGCTGCGCCTAAACCGTTTATTGCGTACCTATCAATGCGAGCGCGTCGTGCTGGATAGCCGCGCTTTATTTTCAGTTGCCGCCAACAGCCCCGCCATTTTAGACGCGCAGCAAAAAAAGCCGCGTTTGCCGGTACATGCCGTCTGCCTGACAGATACGCCGGTCATGCGTTTTATTGGTTGCGATGACGCCAGCACTAATCAACAGTATTATCAACCCTGGCTTAGCAAAATAGCGAGCTGGCTGGACGAGGGCAAAACTCCTTATTGCTACTTTCACACGCCGGACAACCGGCAGGCACCGCAATTAGCCCGGCAGTTTGCCCGTGATTTACAGCACCATCTACCGCACTTTGACCATCCGGTACTCGCCCCGTGGCCCGGTGAACAAAAAAACCAGCTGGCACTTTGGTAACAGCGTTTAGTACAGGCTTTAGCTCAAAAGTTTAGTACAGACGCCTGCTACAGGTATTTTGTAGAAACAATTTGCCTTTACTGGCAATTCCACTTACCCTCAAACGGGTAAATAACAGAAACAGAACACAGATCAAACTCCTGTTACGTAAAAAGGAGTAGGATCTATACCCTAAATCATTGACGTAGCCAACACCGCTGCAGCGTCGAGGATAATGGGTATATCGCATTCAGGATGCGGGAGATAATAGTGATTACAGTGTTACTGGGCGTTAGCCGGGCAAATTTTCTTACCTTAACCTTAGTTTGCATCGCACTGGCAGCGGCAGCCGGTTGGCAGGCCGGCGCAACGCCACTGTGGTCTCACTATCTGCTGGTTACCTTAATTGCACTTTGTGCCCATATCAGTGTAAATGCCTTTAACGAATATTTTGATTTTAAATCGGGCCTAGATTTTTTAACCACGCGTACTCCCTTTAGTGGTGGCAGCGGCACGCTGGTGGCCAACCCACAGTCGAGCGGTATGGCCTTGACACTGGCCGTGATTACCTTGCTGATGGTGATTATTGGTGGTTTATATTTAACGCTGCAGCACGGCTGGCAACTGCTGCTTATTGGCATCCCGGGCGTACTGATTATTTATGCCTATACCCAGCATTTGAATAAAGCACCGCTGCTTTGCTTACTGGCGCCGGGGCTGGGGTTTGGGTTATTAATGACCTTAGGCGCCTTTTGGGTATTTGCCGGCACGCTAACTGGCGGCGCTTGGTTGTTGGCGCTGATTATCAGCCTGCTGGTCAGCAATTTATTGCTGCTCAACCAATTTCCGGATGTGGAAGCCGATCGTCAGGTGGGACGGCGACACCTCCCTATCGTTATCGGTCGGCGGCATAGTGCCAGTGTCTTTAGTTTACTGGCCGCGACCAGTTATCTGTTGCTGGTACTGGGCGTCATAGCTCAGCAGCTTCCCTGGCAAAGTTTACTAGGGTTGCTCAGCTTTCCTTTGCTGTTTACCTTGTTGCCAGGCATTTTTAAATACGCCGAGCAGCCCGATAAGCTGAGTCCCTATTTAGGTATTAATGTGCTGCTCTGCCATCTCTACCCATTATTAATTAGCGTAGGCCTATGCTGGGCTGCGCTATAAGGCTGTTACTTGCTAGCTGTTACTAGCCAAAAGGAACCAAGATGCAAATACTGCAAACTGATATAGCCATTATTGGCGGCGGTGGTGCCGGTTTAAGAGCCGCTATAGCGGCAGCTGAAGAGGACCCCACTTGTCGTGTTAGCCTGTTATCCAAAGTCTATCCTATGCGCTCGCACACCGTCGCCGCTGAGGGCGGTGCAGCCGCAGTAACCTTAGAAAAAGATAGTCTGGCAGCCCATTTTGACGATACCGTGGCCGGTAGTGACTGGCTGGCCGATCAAGATGTGGTCGACTACTTTGTTAGCCATGCTTATGAAGAACTCGTGCAATTAGAGCGCTGGGGCTGCCCTTGGAGCCGGCGCGACGACGGCACTATACAGGTGCGCCGCTTTGGTGGCATGAAAACCGAACGCACCTGGTTTGCTGCCGATAAAACCGGCTTTCATATCCTGCATACCTTATTTCAAACCTCATTACAGTATCCGAGCATTGAACGGCTGGATGAGTTCTTTGTGTTAGATTTACTGGTAGTTGAGCAGCAAGTCGCTGGCGTACTGGCTATGCAGCTTAACACCGGTGAGCTTTACCAAATTCAGGCGAAAAGTGTCATCTTAGCCACAGGCGGTGCTGGCCGGGTCTTTCACTATAATACCAATGGTGGCATTGTTACCGGCGATGGTATGGCGCTAGCCTACCGGCATGGCGTAGCCTTACGTGATATGGAGTTTGTGCAATATCACCCCACCGGCTTACCCGGTTCAGGTATTTTAATTACCGAAGCGAGCCGCGGCGAAGGCGGTATTCTGCTAAATAAAGACGGCTACCGTTATCTGCAGGATTATGGCTTAGGACCAGAAACGCCGCTGGGTCAACCCGAAAATAAATTTATGGAACTGGGACCACGCGACAAGCTGTCGCAAGCCTTTTGGCACGAGCAACAAAAGGGCCGCACCGGTGATTACAGTGGTCATGCGGTGGTGTATTTAGATTTACGTCATCTGGGTAGCAGCTATCTGAATGAACGCCTACCCTTTATTTGTGAGCTGGCCAAATCCTACGTGAATGTTGATCCGGCCCAGGCGCTGATCCCGATCCGGCCAGCGGTACACTACACCATGGGCGGCATTTTAACCGATGGCCAGTGCCAAACCAGTATTGCCGGCCTCTATGCCATTGGTGAATGCGCTTCAGTGGGCCTGCATGGTGCTAACCGGCTTGGCTCTAACTCCTTAAGTGAATTATTAGTCTTTGGTAAGGTAGCCGGTGTCGCTGCCGTTGTTCATGCGAAACAGACAAAAGCCTTGCCGACCAGTGCTCTGAGCGCGCAATGCCAGCAACAGCAGCAGCAGTTGCAGTCACTATTTGGTATAAAACAAAGCGATAACGTAGCCAGCCTGCGCAAAGAAATGACCATGGCGATGGAGCAAGGCTGCGGTATCTATCGCACTACGGCCGGTATGCAACAATGTCTGGACAAGCTGCACCAACTAAAACAGCGCTATCAGCAGTTACAGGTTAGCGATCACAGTAAAATCTTTAATTACGAATTACTGCAGCACTACGAACTAGGCTTTGGCCTAGATGTAGCAGAAGCCATGTGCGCCAGTGCGCTGGCACGCAAAGAATCCCGGGGCGCGCACCAACGGCTGGATGAAGGCATGCAAAACCGCAATGATACCGACTATCTACAGCATTCCTTAGCACAGTTGCAGCCTCAGGAACAGCCTGATCCTACCGCTTACAGTGCGGCAAAGATTAGCTATCAGCCGGTACGTATTACCAAATCGACACCCGCAGCCCGCCTCTATGGTGCCGCAGCCCAGCAGAAGGAACCGGTATAATGGAAAAAACACTGGTTGTTCAACGGTATAATCCAGAGCAGGATCAAGCACCTAGCCAGCAACACTATCAAGTCCCTTTTGATAACAGCACCTCGGTACTGGATGCGCTGTTGTATATTCAGCAACAACTGGATCCTAGCTTGGCCTTTCGTTGGTCTTGCCGCATGGCCATTTGCGGCTCTTGCAGCGTGATGGTTAATGGCATCCCCAAACTGGGCTGTAAAACCTTTTTACGTGAATATGAGGGGGAACTGCTATTAGAGCCGCTAGCTCACTTTGCCACCGAAAAAGATCTGGTGCCGGATATCACGCTATTTTTACAGCATCTGCAAGCCGTTAAGCCCTATCTGATAAGCCAGGAGCAAACGGCATCTTCTAAGCAACAAACCAATCAACAGGCCCGGCAGCAGCCGCATAAACAAACGCCAAAACAATTAGCCAAGTACCGTAAATTCTCCAGTTGTATTAACTGTGGTCTCTGTTATTCGGCCTGCCCACAATTTGGCTTAAACCCCGAGTTTTTAGGGCCCGCCGCGCTTACTCTGGCGCAGCGGTATAACCTGGATAGCCGTGATCAGGGGAAAGCCGAACGGATGCCACAGCTCAATGGCAAAAATGGCGTCTGGGGCTGCACCTTTGTCGGTTTTTGCTCGGATGTTTGTCCCAAGCATTTAGATCCGGCCGCTGCCGTCAATCAAGGTAAGGTAGCATCGGCTACCGACTTTGTGATTGGTATTTTTAAGCCTTAGGAGCGCACTATGTCTGAACCAGAAAGCCCACGTCGCCCATATCATACTGAACTGAGCGGTAGCTGGTGGCTAAAACATCGTTACTATAAGTTGTATATGCTGCGAGAGGCGACGGTAATACCACTACTGTTTTTTTGTGGCTGTTTAATCGCCGGCTTGTACTGCTTGCAGCAAGGTGAGCAAAGTTGGCTCAATTGGCTAAGTTTTATGGCGCAGCCGTGGGTGATGACCATTAACCTACTCACCTTTGCTGCCAGCTTGTTTCATGCCAAAACGTTTTTCGAGCTATTTCCACGGGTGATGCCAATAATGCCCGCGCCTATGATGATTGCTGGACAATGGTTGGGTACACTCGCCGTAGCGGCATTTTTACTACTCTTGCTTGGAGGCATACTATGACAGTGCCAAAACGCTCCGATGAACCTATCTGGTGGGCATTATTTAGTGCCGGTGGGGTTTGTTTTGCTGTGTTTATTCCAGGGTTGTTGCTGGCTGTTGCCCTGTTATATCCACTGGGGTTGTTACCTGAGAACGCATTGAATTATCAACAGGTGCGACAGTGGCTGCTGGTGGATTGGTGGGGACTAGCTGGTTTAGCGTTAGCCGGGGCGGCTATTTGCTTACCGCTGTTCCACGCCATGCATCGCATTCATCATGGTTTGCATGATCTAAAACTCAGCAGCGGGCTGCTCGGTAAGGTGCTTTGTTATAGCAGCGCCAGCCTGTTCAGTGTAATGGCGCTGTATTTTTGGTGGCAGGGTCTATCTATAGCCTGAGTTAAACAAACCTCAGGCTAAAATATCGGCGGCTAACTGGCGCAATTTTGGATAAAACTCTTTATCTAATTGCGCCAGTTGATCTTGCTCTATCAACACATCACGCAAAATCTGCTCAGTGGTGAGTGGATTAGCTAATACCACCCGAAACACGATAGTTTCTTGCCGATCATAACGGACGGGCGTCAGCCGGGTACGTGAGACAAAAGACTTACCCTCTTCCCGTTGCCGTTTTTGAATAAACTTAGTTAAGCCATTCAATAATTCATTGATACGCTGCCGTTGCTCGGCACTGGCCTGCGCCAGCGCTTTTTGCACCTGCGCCGGCACATAGCGATAAGTCAAAATGCACAGCTCAGGCGCAGTAATAAGCTCAAAATCAATATTGTGACTGATTAAGGTGGCAAAATATTTAGCTTTTTCAATACTGCGATCAATCAGAATTTGATAGCCTTTTAGGCCAATGACCTGCAAACAGGCATGTACTAACATCGCCATACCCGAGCGCGAACCTTCTAAGGTTTGGCTACCTAAGTCTTTTGAGCCTTTGCGCAGAATATATTCAGCATGATGCTCAATCGCATTGGCAGCAGACGGATGCTTAAACACCACCATGCCTGCACCCATCGGTACATACATTTGCTTATGGGCATCAATAGTCACCGAGTCGGCGCGTTCAATACCCGCCAGTAAGCTGCGGTATTTTTCCGATAGCAAGGTGGCCCCCCCCCAGGCGGCATCAACATGAAAATGACACTGATATTCTTCGGCTAAATCGGCCAGCGCTGCCAAGGGATCAATATTACCGGTTTCGGTAGCGCCCGCCACGCCCACTATCGCGAGCACCTTAATATGGCGTGCCGCCAGATCAGCCATTACCTGACGCATCTGGGTAATATCAACCTTGTTATCGGCGTCGGTTTTCACGGTAATTACCGAGTCCCGGCCAATACCGAGCACATCGGCGGCTTTACCCAGCGAGTAATGACCGCGCTCAGAGACTACTAGTGCTAAGCCTTGATAGCCATAGTGCTGCATCGCCCGGTACAACCCTTCTTTGGCAATGCCTTTAAAGCTACCGTCGGCTTTAAATAACTTGTTACGGGCAATCCACAGCGCAGTGATATTAGCAATGGTGCCGCCTGAGCAAAAAGCTCCCAATGAGTGGTTGGCGCTGTGCATCCATTTTTTATAAAAGCCGTCGCGCTCACCGTAAACCAGATGGTGCATCATGCCCAACACTTGCCGCTCTAATGGCGTAAAGGCTTTTGATGTCTCGATTTTTACCAAATTTTGGTTTAACCCCACCATCATCTTAGACAGTGGCAATACAAAATACGGCAGGGCTGAGGTCATATGACCGATAAAACTGGGCGCTGCCGTATGCACCGAGTGCGCCACCAGCTTTTGCATAATGCTTTCGGTATAATCTGAAACAAAAGTCGGCTGTTCCGGGATCTGGTAAGCCTGAAAATCCCGTTCAATTTGCCACAGCGGCTTTTCCACCGCCACGATGCTTTCGTTTAAAAAGCCCGCCAGATTCTGCGACAAATTCTGTTCAATAATACTGAGTGTCGAATCTGGCGCTTCCGGTATCGTAAAAATCCGCCACAAAGCCTCTTCAGAAGCCGTAGCCTGACGCTTAGTTGTGTCATTCATGCCTGTCAGTACCTGAGCGTGACCATCAGTTTAAGTTGTATTAAATAGCACACAACGCCCTGATGGTAACCGCTATTAAATGTCTGAAAATTTATCCCTGTAACCGGGATGCTATAGCCTAGCTAAGTGCGTGCTTAGCTACGCAAGCCAATACCCTTATTGATCAGATACATGGCATAACTGAATAATACCACTATAAAACTTATAACTACGACCAGTGCTAACCAGAGGCTGACATCGGTATAGCCAAGGAACCCATAGCGAAAGGCATTAACCATATACACTATTGGATTTAGCGCTGCAACCTGCTGCCAAAAACCAGGCAGTAGTGTCAACGAATAAAAAACCCCGCCCAAATAGGTTAGCGGCGTTAACACGAAGGTAGGAATAATACTGATATCGTCAAAGGTTTTAGCAAAAACTGCATTGATTAAACCGCCAAGTGCAAACAACATTGAGGTCAGCACCACCGTCAGTACAATAATAGCTAAATTATGAATTTGAATAGTCACAAAAAATAGCGACAATAATGTCACGATCAGGCCAACCAGCATACCGCGGGCCATACCACCGCCCACATAACCCAACACAATAATGTAGTTGGGTACCGGAGCCACCAACAACTCTTCCACATTTCGCTGAAATTTGGCACTAAAAAAGGAAGCAGCAACATTGGCATAGGAGTTGGTAATGACCGACATCATGATTAAGCCCGGTACAATAAACTCCATATAATTAAAGCCGTTCATATCACCAATGCGCGAGCCAATTAAGCTGCCAAAGATCACAAAATACAGGCTCATAGTAATAGCCGGTGGCACTAAGGTTTGCACCCAAATCCGCATAAAGCGGGTAATTTCTTTATCTAAAATACTTTTTAGGGCAATCAGGTAACTGCTATTCATGCTGACGCTCCACGGCCGTGCTCGACTAAGTTCACAAAGAGTTCTTCTAAGCGGTTGGCTTTATTACGCATCGATAGTACTTTTACCTGCTGCGCAGTTAATTGGCTAAAAATAGGGTTTAGACCCTGCGCTTTTTCCACATCCACTTCAATGCTCTGGCCTTCCAACGGCCGCCAGATGAAACCGTCTAATTGTAAGTCCGTGGGTAAGGTATCCAAATCCAGTACAAAGGTTTCTTTGCCCAGTTTCGCCAGTAGAGTTTTCATGGTGGTGTTTTCGATAATACGGCCTTTATCAATAATAGCGATATTACGACAGAGCATTTCGGCTTCTTCCAGATAATGGGTCGTCAAAATAATGGTGACACCCTGCTGGTTAATGCCCCGCAAAAACTCCCACATCGAGCGGCGCAGTTCAATATCCACCCCTGCCGTAGGCTCATCCAGAATCAGTAACTTAGGCTCATGCATCAAGGCACGGGCAATCATCAGGCGCCGTTTCATGCCACCAGATAATTCGCGGGCCCGAGCGTCACGCTTTTCCCATAGCCCCAGTTGCCCCAAGTATTTTTCGGCCCGCACTAATGCCACCGCTTTTGGTACACCGTAGTAACCAGCTTGATTCACCACTATCTGTAATACCGTTTCAAACTGGTTAAAATTAAACTCTTGTGGTACCAGCCCCAGCTGACTTTTCGCGGCTTCCAGCTCAGTATCAATATCATGGCCGAATACCCGCACCTGGCCCCGGCTTTTATTCACCAGTGAGCTAATAACGCCGATAGTGGTACTTTTACCAGCACCATTTGGGCCTAATAAGGCAAAAAAATCGCCCTGCATTACCTGTAAGTCAATACCGGCTAAGGCGACAGTACCACTGCGATACACTTTATGCAGCGCTGAAATATCCAGAGCAATACTCAAACCAAAACTCCTGCTAATAATAAGGGTTACTGACCGCCGTAGCCCCAACGGGCAACTAACTGCTGCGACAAGCCAAGCTGATCAAGAATGCGTGCGACCATAAAATCGACCAGATCACTTAATTGTGTCGGTTGATGATAAAAACCAGGGGCTGCCGGCATTATACACACACCCAAGCGCGACAGTTTCAGCATATTTTCCAGGTGAATGGCACTAAGCGGGCTTTCTCGTACCACTAAAATTAGTTTACCGCCCTCTTTCAGCACCACATCAGCGGCCCGTTCAATCAGATTGTCACTGGCGCCCTGCGCAATCGCCGACAGAGTGCCAGTGGAACAAGGGCAAACCACCATCTGCTTAGGTGCTGCCGAGCCGGAAGCTACCGGCGAAAACCAATCATCTTTGCCATATACGCTAAGCAAGTCTGGGGCACATTGAAAGTGACTTAGCAATTGTTCAGTGCATTTATCGGGTGCGCCAGCCAGTTTAATATTATGTTCGGTAGCAAACACCACCCGCGCAGCGCTGGAGATCAGCAAATGCACTTTAATTTGTTGCGCGAGCAACAGCTCCAGTAAGCGCCAGCCATAGGGGGCGCCAGAGGCACCAGTGAAAGCTAGCGTTATTTCAGCACGGGGTTCAGGCATTATTGGGTCCACTTTTCAGTTAGCGCAGCGAGTAGCTTGGTATGTATACCACCAAAGGCACCGTTGCTCATAATTACAATACTGTCACCCGGTTGCGCCATGGTAAGCAACCTTGCCAGTAGTTCGTCAATATCATAGCTAACACTGGCAGGTTGACTCAGTCTGGTCACTAAATCGGCCATCGACCAACCGGCATTACGGGGCTCAAATAATAATACTTCGTCAGCACTCAGTAAGGCCTGTGGTAAGGCTGCCTGATGTACGCCAAGGCGCATAGTATTAGAGCGTGGTTCCAATACGGCAATAATTCGACTCTGGCCCACTTTGGCCCGTAACCCAGCAAGCGTGGTGGCAATAGCCGTGGGATGATGCGCAAAATCATCATAAACGGCAATATTAGCCGGCGCCCCCTTTAGTTCCATCCGGCGTTTTGGTGCCACAAATTCCGCCAGGGCAGCTAAACCCACCTGTATAGGCACCCCGGCATGCCGTGCAGCAGCCAGTGCCATCATGGCATTATCAACATTATGCTGGCCACTAAGCTGCCAACGTACTTCACCAACCGGCTGTTGCTGCCAGCACACCTGGAAATGGCTGCCATCCGCTGCCAACAGCTTGGCTTGCCAGTCGGTACCATAGGCTTCGCGCTCACTCCAGCAGCCCTGTGCCAGCGTTTGTGCTACGGCAGGTGCGCCTTCAGGCGACAGCACTAAACCTGTTGCCGGTACGGTACGCAGTAAATAATGAAACTGTCGCTGAATTGCCGCCAGATCCGGGAAAATATCGGCATGATCATATTCCAGGTTATTAATAATTAAGGTGCGCGGCCGGTAATGCACGAATTTAGATCTTTTATCAAAAAAAGCCGTGTCGTACTCATCAGCTTCAATCACGAAAAACGGTGAGTCACCCAAGCGCGCCGAGCAAGTAAAGTTTTGCGGTACACCACCGATCAGAAACCCCGGATTAAGGCCCGCATAGTCTAAAATCCACGCTAGCATACTGGCTGTAGTGGTTTTACCATGGGTACCCGAAACAGCTAATACCCAACGCTGCTGTAATAATTGCTCTGACAGCCATTGCGGGCCTGACGTGTAAGGCAGGTTGCGGTCTAGTACATATTCAACGGCCGGGTTACCACGTGATAGGGCATTACCAATAATCACCAGATCAGGGGCGGGCTCTAACTGGGCTGGATCATAGCCCTGAGTTAAACTGATCCCTAACTCCGCCAATTGGGTACTCATCGGGGGATAGACATTTTGATCTGCTCCTGTCACCTGATGCCCCAACGCTTTTGCCAACGCAGCAATGCCACCCATAAAGGTGCCACAAATACCTAAAATATGAATATGCATAATTAACTTCTCGTTTTTGCAGGGGCCTATTGTAACAAATGCAGATAAAGCTGCGATGAAAACTGCAATTTAGGCAGAAATTCTTTAAAATAAGCTTGGCTGACTACACAGCTATACCCAAATGGCTTAAAGATGCCAGCAATGCTTTGGCAACGTTAAGTAAAGTGGGTATAACTTCGTACCCTATACTAGTACAAATAATAAAAGGACCTAGAATAATGCGTCGCATCTCTCCTGTACTGCAACAAGATGGCGTGGATCCGGATCTCATCTCGCTACTTAAAACCATACTAGCTGCCTGCCGTGAAATTGCTTTTCGGGTGAGTCAGGGTGAACTTGCTGGCGTCTTGGGCTCCACTCTGGCAGAAAACGTACAAGGCGAAACGCAAAAGAAGCTGGATGTTATTGCCAATGAATTACTAAAAGAAGTGATTCTGGAAACCGGCGTAGTGAAAGCCATTAGCTCAGAAGAAGAAGATACTATTGTCCCTGGTAATCCCAGCGGCCGTTTTCTGGTGACCTTTGATCCCTTAGATGGCTCATCTAACACCGACATCAACAGCTTGATTGGCACTATATTTTCCATTTTGCCCGCCGATGCAAACAAAGAGGCCGATGATGCCAGCCAATTTTTACAAGCCGGTACGGCGCAGTTAGCCGCAGGTTATGTACTTTATGGTCCATCGACCATGCTGGCGCTAACTACCGGTAAAGGTACTCGGCTCTATACGCTGGATAAAACCTACGGTGGTTTCTTATTGACCGAAGAACAAGCGACTATCCCCAAATATACCGCAGAATTTGCTATTAATATGTCTAACCAGCGCTATTGGCAGCCGGCGATGCAGCGCTATGTCGCAGATTTATTGCAAGGTAAAGAAGGCCCGCGCGGGAAAAATTATAATATGCGCTGGATAGCGGCCATGGTAGGTGATGTGCACCGGGTATTGTGCCGTGGTGGTATTTTTGCCTACCCACGTGATAATAAAGATGCTAGCAAGCCTGATAAATTACGCCTGATGTACGAAGCAAACCCGATGAGCTTTTTGGTTGAACAAGCTGGTGGCGCCAGTTCAACTGGCTACGAGCGGATTATGGACATTGTACCTACCGATATTCATCAACGGGTGGCCGTTATCCTGGGCTCAAAACATGAAGTGGAAACCTGTATCGGTTACCACAAAACAAACTGATTGTTCGACTAATAACTTATAGCCAATTTTACTGCCGCCTTTATAATGGCGGCAATTAATTAACCTGAGGACCAAGCGATGAGCTTAAGCGATGTAGCTGCAGGCAAAAATCTGCCAGATGAAATTAACGTTATTATTGAAATTCCGGCCAATGCCGATCCGATTAAATATGAAGTAGATAAAGATACCGGTACCATTTGGGTTGACCGTTTTATGGCCACGCCGATGTTCTACCCGTGTAACTATGGCTTTGTAAATCACACCCTGTCTTTAGATGGTGATCCAGTAGACGTGTTGGTGCCAACTCCGTACCCATTAGTGCCAGGAGCCGTGATCAAGTGCCGTCCGGTTGGCGTGCTGAATATGGAAGATGAATCAGGCGAAGATGCCAAAGTTATCGCTGTGCCGGTAAGTAAACTGACTAAACTGTACGACCATATTCAGGATATTAACGACGTGCCTGAACTGCTGAAAAAGCAGATTCAGCATTTCTTTGAGCGTTACAAAGAACTAGAAGCCGGTAAGTGGGTAAAAATTACTGGCTGGGGCGACGCAGCGGCCGCCAAAGCGGAAATTATGACGTCGTTTGAACGCGCTAAAAAATAGAGGTTTAACCAAAAACAAAGCCGGTCTAGACCGGCTTTGTTATTAACAACCACCTTGATATTTGACTAAAAACTGCATTAGCTCTGGTGCTGGCATCGGTTTAGCAAACAAAAAGCCTTGCACTTCGTCACAGCCCATATTTTGAATAACAGCAAGTTGCTCTACCGTTTCCACCCCTTCCGCAATGGTTGATAGGCCAATACGCTTACCCAAACTGACTATGGTTTCCGCAATTAGATCGCCACCGGGTTGTGTAACAGTACTAATAAAAGCACGATCGATCTTTATGCGATCCAACGGCAATTGTTGCAAATAATTCAGTGACGAAAAACCGATACCAAAATCATCGATCGCCACTTTAATCCCAAAACTTTTCAGCTTTTGTAGCGCCGCTATCACCATTTTAGGTTCGTCCATCACCACCGACTCTGTGATCTCTAACTCCAATAAATGTGGCTTAACCTGATAACGGGTAACGGTATCGATAACAGACTGCACAAAATTTGCAGAGCGAAATTGCGGCATTGACACATTGACGGCAATACGTAGCTCAGCGCACCTCTGAGCAGCTAATTGCTGTAACTGCCTACAGGCTTGTTCCAGCACCCAAAGGCCAATATCCACAATTAAACCAGAATACTCAGCCAGCGGGATAAAAATCGCGGGTGAAATAAACTGCCCAGGTTGATGCGGCCAGCGTAACAAGGCTTCCATACCCACTACAGTATTAGTCTCTAAACATAGTTGTGGTTGATACCACAGCTGCAACTTATCCAATGCAAAGTCAGCGCGTAACATTCTGAGCATGGTTAAACGTTCGGTTACCTCTTCTTCCATTTCTGGTTGATAGTATTGATGGTGCACACCCAAGGTCTTTTTAGCTTTGTTTAGCGCAATATACACATGCTTCATAATAACCATGCCTTGCTCAGCAGAGTCACGCAAGCGACAAATACCAAAGGTAGCATTGACTTGCAAGCTGTGCTCAAAGGCGAGGAAAGGTGCCACAAACACTGCCTGTAAACGCTCAGGCGTTAATTCATCTTCTGGCCCCACCAAGGCAAACACATCAGCGCCAATGCGTCCCAATTGTGAGCTAGCGCCAAAATGCTCAATTAAACGCAGCGTAATCGCAATCAGTAATTCGTTACCGACTTCTTGCCCCAGACCATCATTAACATCAGAGAAATGATCAATATCAACCAGTACCGCGACCATATGTTCTGGTTCAAAACGTCGGGTATCCTGTAAGATTTGGATAAATTCATTACGATTAGGTGTTTTGGTTAAAGGATCAATATAAGCGGCGTGCTTCAACTGCTGGAACAAGGCAACGTTTTCGTAACCAATAGAAATATTACTCAAGAACACTTCAATCAACTGCTTGTCAGCGTCTTCTATAGGCCGGTTGGTCTCAATATAAACTGCCGCATTGTGTTTATCATTGCCCAGATACAACACCGTATCATGATTGGTAAAAATATGATGTCTGCCAGATAAACACTGATTAATTTGGCTAATAATTCGTTTATTATCTAACCGGTCTAACTGGCACTTAATAAAAGGAGCATAATGCCCGGCAGCACCCAGCACGTAAATTTTGTCACTGGCGGTGCCATCATCTTCAATTTGTGCGCACAGTACACCTTCTGCGTGTAAACCAATTAATGATGATATTTGGGTTACCACGCCTTCAGAAAATTCATGCAAAGAATGTTGCTCTAGCAGATTTGCGCCAGCTTTAATAATTTTTTGCAAGCCACGACGATTTTGATTGATGGTTTTAATTTGTTGGTAGGAGCGAATAGACGAAATAATGGTGGTCACCAGCTTACTGCGGGTTAGCTCAGTTTTCGTTTTGTAATCATTAATATCGTATTCTTTAATTACGCTTTCTTCCGGCGCATAACCTGGCTGCCCCGTTCTGAGTACGATACGCAACTCTTCCATATGTAGCTCATCGCGGATCCGACGCACAACCTGCAAGCCTGCATCGTCGGTTTCCATTACCACATCTAACAGCACTAAAGCCGTTTCGGGTTGCATCCGCAAAAACTCTATGGCTTGCTTACCAGAATAGGCATGATGAAACAGCAAAGGCTTACCAAGCACAATAAGATCACTTAGCGCCAATTTGGTGACGGTATGGATTTCTTCATCATCGTCAACGATCAGCAAGTTCCAGACACCTGCTGAGGTATCGGGTTTCAGAGGGGCGCTATCATCATCTGCTAAAAACAGGAATCCTTCATCTGCTTCTCTTTGTGCCATTGGCTGACCTTTTCCTTAACTTGCCAGTAAATGAACATACCTATATCTAGAAAAAGGCATGTTATTTAGTATTAATTTCATACAGCTAATACTCTTAATATAGCTGGTAGCGAGCTAATAGTGTTTCAAATTTACACGGATCTAAGGGTTTTAACAAAATATCGTCCATACCAGCCTCTTTGAACTCCGCTATTTCAGCTGGCAGTGCGTGGGCAGTAAACGCCAAGATCGGCGTATGCCGATAACTTGGTAATTGCCGCAGTTGCCTCGCCACCTCAGTGCCTGATAAATCAGGCAAGCGAATATCTAACAAAATCATATCGAACTGCTGCTGTTGACACAGTTGTAACACTTCATTGCCAGTAAATGCAGCGTGTAAGTGCACTGATTTCTGTTGTAACAATACGCGAATAAACGCCTGATTGGTTTCATTATCGTCCACCACCAGTAAGTTTTTAAAACTATTCGTTGGCTTTACCGGTAATACCGCACTGTGTAGTAGTTGCAAACAAAACTCCGCTGCCGACTTGCAAGGCGTCACGGCTTGCCACGAGGTTAAGTTCAATGTTGGTACAAATACTTGAATACATAGCTGTTGCTGATAACGGTTAAGCAGCGCCAACCAGTCCTGATCGGGTAACTGTGCTGGCAAAAACAATAACAACATATCGGGCATAAATTCACTAAGCTTTTGCTGCAGTTGCTCAAAGCGACTAGTACCACTTACTTGAATCGCCTGTCCGCTTAATGTGGCTACACGCTCATCTAGCCGCTCTGTATCAAAGTCAAAAACCAACAAATTACCAATTCTGGGCGAAAATCTGGTCGCCTGCAACTCGACAGGAATGTTTAAACGGATACTAGAGCCCAACCCTTCCAGCGATTGCACTTTAAGCTCGGCAGACAATATCTGAGTATATAACTGCAGCACTGCAATATCGGCATCCCGCCATTGCCACTGCGCACTTTTGCCTTGCTGCAACTGACTGGTCAAATGGCTAGGCAGACCACTACCGTCACAACTAAGGTGGATTTGCAGCTGCGGTGAGATGCTGTTTTCCACCCTCAACCGCAATACAATGCTATTGGCATTATCTGAACGTAATGCCAATAACAGCAGAGCTTGCAGTAATGCCAATAGAACTTTTTCATCCTGCATAACGACGAAATTAGCGTTTTCTGCTCCCTCTAACCAATCAATACTGAGATCGTGTGGTACTAAGTTATTTAACTGAGGTAATTGCTGAGCCAGCCAACTAACTAATGAGAACGCGGTTTCGTTAATCGCTGGTGGCGTAAATTGCAGTAATCCATACAAAAAATGTAAGCGCAGCAGTGTTTGAAAAACAGGGGCTGATAACTGTTCTTGTCGTTGCCATAACAGCTGATATTGATGCAGCCAAGCACTGATTTGCTGTTGAGTTATACTAGACAATCTTTCGCTCTGCAGCTGAGCATCTGACTGTTTAATCAGATTTTGCTGTAATAGCAATAGCTGTTGCTGTAACTGCTGGTTTTGCGCCAACTGAGCCTGCTGCTGTTGCACAGAAGTTGTTAACATTTGTTGTAATGTACTAAATTCGGCAGGCAAGGCGGATTGCTCAGGCAAATCAGCTGTGGCAGCCGTTGCGCCTTCATCTCGGTTTATCAGTAAGGAAAGCCACTCCGCACGCTGTTGTTGCCAACGTCGAAGTCGCATTAGTGTTAATAAAAACACCACCGAGTATATCCCCAACGCTAAGCTCAATGGCAGCCATATCGGGTGCCAAGCGTTCGTTAGTTCAGGAACGACAATCAAGTATGCATCAGGCACCTGATAGGCACCAAAATGATCGGCAGGCGTGTAGAGTGTATAGAGCGGTTGCACTGCAAACACTAGAGTACCGGTATCTTGCAATTGGTACTGTCGTTGCAAAATTTGAGGTAGATGGCTAGGGAGTAAATTAATAGTACCTACCCCGGCAAGTTGCTCACCGTTGGGTTGGTAGATTGCTAAAGCGGCTACCGGCAATAAGGCACTATATTGCAATTCAGTTAGGTGGCTATTTAACTGCTCGGCTGAAGATTGAGATAAATAAGGGCGTAAACTCACTTTTAACAAGTCAGCATACTGTTGCAAATGCCACTGCGTGCGTTTTTCAGCGTGATAATGTTGCCAACTAAACAAAGCGGCAATTAGCAGAACACTGCCTGCCAGATAAATAAGCACAAGATAACGGAAGAGCTGCGTCAAAATAGCACTCTTTACTGCAAAAAAAGTAGCTCACTATATGACGTAAAGCTAACAGTCTCAAGTCTAACCAGAGACTGTTAGCAACTTTCAACTAGAAATGAATTTCAACGCCGGCGAAAGCCCCTTTAAACTTAAGGTCTGCGTATAAATCATTCACATCATCCAACTGCAAATCCATAGTCCGATAGCCCACTTTGAACCGCACATCCAGCAACAAATTATCAACTAACTGATAGCCAATACCTGCTTGCAGATCATAAAGGTGACTGTCGTTATAGCGGGTGGCACTGCCAGAAGCAAACACGTCTAATCCAGTAGTCAGAATACCAATTTTGGTGTCGATGTATAACATTGGCAACCACTCATTCAAGCGCTCGGCACCACGTAAACTGCCAGTAGCTACAGTTACATCACCTTTTAAATGTTTGGCATTAAGCCCCAAATCCAATGATAGCAAGGGATTATCGAGCAATTCATAATACAGTATGTAGTCGGTACTATCTAAATCTAATGAGCCTTGTACCGTACTACCTGCAGTAAAGCTCGTGCCCGCAAAATTAAAAGTGCTATTAAGCGTGGTCAGCCCCTGTGTCTCTAATGGCATATATTGAATACGGAGGTTTGGCAACACCGGCACAAAGTGCTCAAAGGCCAGATAGTAAGCTTGTTGTGATTCACTTTCGAAATCAAAAGGTTGTTTTTGATCAGTATTGGCAAAACCTCCGGTGGTTTTGCTTTGCCAGAAGTCTACGCCAGCATAAACACCTAGCACCGTATCTGCCTGCACCTGACCATTAAATCCCATAACGGCTAATGCCAGGGCGCAAGTGTACTTCTTCATTGTGCTCTCCTTGAATAGGCGTTGCATAAACCTCGTGTGGGTCTTACTTAGCCTTGTGTTAAAAGTTCTGATAAATCTATTAAAGCCGCATTGGCGCGTGAAATGTAATTGGCCATCACTAAGCTATGGTTAGCCAGTACACCAAAACCACTGCCGTTCAGCACCATTGGACTCCACAACGGTTGTTGCGTTGCCTCAAGTTCGCGAATAATTTGTTGCAAGCTAACCATTGCATTACGCCGCTCTAAAACATCGGCAAAGTCGACTTCCACCGCTCTTAAATAATGCAGCAACGCCCAAGTCGCCCCGCGCGCTTCGTAAAATTCATCGTCTAATTTCCACCAACTGGTTTTAACCACACGCTTGTCAGGTGCTGTAGTTGACTGGCGAGCCGCGGCATCTCCCGCCAGATCGGTATTAAACCGCTCTTGCCCAACACTGGCACTAAGGCGCTGCGAATAGCTACCTAAACGTTTTTCAACGTTCTTTAGCCAATCACGCAAATTATCAGCCCGCGCATAAAACTGGCTGTCGGTTTTCTTAGCATCTACTAAGGCGCTACGATACAGATATAGTTGACCTATTGCTTTGCGATATTCAGACTCAGCGCTGGGCAATACCCAACTGCGATGATCGATATTTAGTTGCGGCTGGGCAATCTTTAAAAACGCATTTTCGGCAGACTGTGACTGCGAACGGCTAAAGTCTTTGCGAAATGCCAGCGCTAAATCCCGTGACATTTCCAGCACCCCGAACTCCCAGGCCGGCATATTGTCTAGTAAACTAAATGGCGGCAACACATCATTCGAAATATAGCCACCGGGCTTATCCAGCAGTGTTTCGGTTACCCGGATCAATGCGGTAGTTGTGGCATAGCCCACCACGCGGTTACCCTCTTGCAGGTTAGCACTTTGCTGTATTTCCTCAATCAACAAATCAGGTTCGCGACTGACCCACCAACTGACCAACCAAAGCAGCAGTATCAGTACTGCAGCGGATATCGTACCAACAGTAGATCTATTCATTTAAAAGGCTCCTGAGACACTCTAGCGACGAGGCATGGCAACGAGTGGCAACACAACATCGAGTTGTTTACCATCCGCAAAATGTAAAGTTAGAGGAAGGGTATCGCCTGCATTTAAGGGCTGCAATGGCTCAAACAACATTAAATGCAAACCACCCGGCTGAAATATTACCGTTGCGCCAGCAGCAAGCTCAATGCTCTCAACCTCGACCATCCGCATCATGCCCTCTTGCTCAATATGTTGATGCAATTCAATCTGGCTAAAGGCTGGGCTACTTGCCGCCACGAGTTCTACGGTTTCATTAGTCGTATTCTGTAAGGTAAAATAACCGGCGGTGACGGTGCGCCCTGGCATCGGCACTCTGATTTCTCCCTGCGTTAACTGTAACGAAGCGGCCCCCACAGCAGATGATGTTAACCCAAACCAAACACAGCATAGTATCAGAAAATATCGCATTCCTTTATACCTCTATCACTACTTTCTTGGTTATATCTTACACCATATCAGTTATAGCGACAGCGTAAATTCTGTGTTAACTTGTTCTGTGACAAACTTGTTTTCTGCTTTACGGCGTCTAGGTTTACTGTAATGCCATACCAGTACTGCAGGCAGCATTCCCAAAACTAACCCTAGCAAGGGAAGTAGATAGATCATCAGTAAAGTGGTGTCGAAAAGACCCGGCATAGTATTGTTCCCTCAAATTCATTCAGTTAATGGTTACTGCTGAGTTTGCTAATTCAAGGGGCGTGCCAGCTGCAGAGTAAAATCAAACTATTGATTTATAATAACTTTAACTCTTAAGTTTATCTCAGCATAGGTAACCTGAAAGGTGTAGGAACTAAAAAGTGGTGAAAAACACCACTTTTTAAGAAGTTTAGTGGGGAGTAAATTCAGGTACTTTAGCCAGCGCCTGCAGTAGTAAAGTGGGTGTTGCCTCTGACAAATGCCCTTGCTCACTCAATAAGCGACGCCATTGCCGGGCACCCGGCTGCCCTTGAAATAACCCCAGCATATGCCGCGCAATATGCCAAAATCTGGCGCCGTACTGCATCTGTTGTTCAATATAAGGGATCATTTGCCGTACCAAATCATGCTCAGTAAGCACTTGCTGCGCCTCGCCATAAAGCAACGCATCTACCTGACTAAGTAAATAAGGGTTCGCATAAGCTTCCCGGCCAATCATGACACCGTCTAACTGTTGCAACTGTTCAGCTGCTTGCGCCAGCGTTTTTATGCCGCCATTAATGCTGATATCCAGTGCTGGAAAGTCCTGCTTTAACTGATATACCCGCTGATAATTCAACGGCGGTATTTCCCGATTCTCTTTTGGGCTTAAGCCTTTTAACCAAGCTTTACGGGCATGTACCACAAATTGCTGGCAGCCTGCATCTGCAACCTTACTAACAAAATCCTGTAAAAATTGATATTCGTCTGAATCGTCAATGCCAATCCGCGTTTTAACGCTAACCGGTATACTGACAGCGTCTTGCATCGCTTTTACGCAATCGGCTACCAATTGCGGATTTGCCATTAAACAGGCACCAAACATGCCGTTTTGCACCCGATCTGATGGACACCCCACATTAATATTGACCGCATCATAACCACGCTGCTCAGCTAATTTAGCACAATGTGCCATCTCTGCCGGATTGGAGCCGCCTAACTGCAACACCACCGGCTGTTCTTCAGGATTGAACCCCAGATAGTCGCCCTTGCCATGAATAATAGCGCCGGTTGTGACCATCTCAGTATAGAGCACGGCATGCTTCGACATTAAACGATGAAAATAACGGCAATGTCGATCAGTCCAGTCTAACATCGGTGCTACGGAGAAGCGCTGCGGTAAAATTTTAGTCATCAAAAAAATCTTCTCTTATAGCTGATTGGTGTTTAAGAATGCACCAAATAGGCGGTGAGCTTCTTTACAACGGGTAACACCAGCAGCAAAGCTGGGAAAGCGATAAGCCAGGATAAACCCCAAGCTGATAGCCAACCGGTTAGAGTAAAAGCATCTAAGCCCAGGCTTTTTAACGTGCTGACAAACGAAACAATAAATGTCATCAATATCGACAGTAGCAGTGGCATTATCAGCCCTGCAGCCTTTGCTGGAAATTTTGGCATACTTTACCTGGCTGTAAGTTAGCGGGTTAACTGCTTAGCGGCATTTTGTGCGCTATTATACTCCAGGTTGCGAGCGCAACCAACACAGCTGTAACTTCCAGGATAAAGGGTATAAACTGAGGCTTTGGCAAGCATGGCTAACTACAAGCAATATGATACACTGCTAACAGATGTGACTGGAGAGTAGATATGTCAACTGAAAGTTTAGTGTCACGGGCCAGAGCCATTTGCGAACAAAATGGCGCACGCTTTACTGCTATACGGGAAAAAGTATTCCGACTGATGGCAGAAAATCAAGGTGGTCAAGGTGCCTATGATCTGCTTGAACAGCTGAAACAAACGGAGCCGGCCGCTAAGCCAGCAACTATTTATCGGGCGTTAGAGTTCTTAACAGAGCAAGGCTTTATACACAAAATTGAATCCAGCAATGCTTTTATGCTGTGCCATCATTTTGAGAAGCACCATCCGGCACAATTGCTTATTTGCGAAGACTGCGGCAATGTCACCGAGTTACATTCCAGCGCCTTGTATACCGAATTTAGCCGGCAAGCAGCCGCTTTAGGGTTTCATATTCATCATCAAACAATTGAAGCCCGGGGCAAATGCAAGAATTGTTATGGAAATTAATTGAGTAAATGCTTACATCTCTTGTGTTGCTAACAAAAAACTTCTAGGCTTAGACAATATTGTCCCGAGAATTGCTGAATTAAAAACGGATAGGCATTTTAAATGAATGTTGAATATATAAACCCTTTCTTATCTTCATTGGTTAACGTCTTATCAACGATGGCGAATACCAAAATAGTACCTGGGCAGCCGCGGATTAAAAAAAATGAAGTGGCGCAAGGTGATGTATCAGGCCTTATCGGCATGGTAGGTCCTACCATGAAAGGCTCGTTCTCGGTAAGCTTTGATGAATCACTGGCGCTAGAAATTATGTTTCGGATGCTGGGTGAGCGCCCTAAAGGTATTGATCCAGATGTGACTGACATGGTGGGTGAAATTACCAATATGGTCACCGGCGGCGCTAAGCGCATTCTAGGTGAAAAAGGTTACGATTTTACCATGGCAACGCCTATTATTGTGTCTGGCCGTAGCCATACTATTACCCATAAATGCGAAGGCCCAACGATTCTAATGCCTTTTACCTCAGACTTTGGCAAGGTTCATATCGAAGTCAGTTTCGACAAATAGTTTTTACGCGACAGGTTAACTAACCCAGTGACTCAGATGTACTGATAATCGACTCGCGGCGTAATATTACATAATAACTCATAGGGGATTGTACCCGCCGCAGCGGCAATCCTTTCTATAGCCAGTTCTGGCCCCCACAATACAGCTTCATCCCCTAGCTTATCTTTGGCATCAGGCCCAAGGTCTACTGTAATCATATCCATAGAAACCCGACCGGCTAGCTGCACTTCTCTACCATTTAACCAAACCGGTGTGCCATTGCGGGCATGTCGGGGGTAGCCATCGCCATAGCCAACCGCAATAACGCCTAAGGTTGTTGCCGTAGTGGCTTGCCAATGCCCGCCATAACCTACCCGCTCGCCTTGCTGTACCTGACGTAACGTAATTAAACGACTGCTTAAACGCATCACCGGTTGCAACTGATGGTGCTGCCCAACACTGTCGTTAAAGGGCGAAATGCCATGCAAAATTAAACCCGGCCGAACCCATTCAACATGGCTTTGAGGCCACGCCAAAATGGCCGCAGAATTAGCTAAACTGCGTTGGTCTGCCCTACCTGCAATAAGTTGTTCAAACACGGCTAACTGCGTCGCTGTGCGAGGGGAACTAAGCTCGTCAGCACAGCAAAAATGGCTCATTAACCTGATCTCGGGTAGTACCGCAGAACACTGCCAAAGCCGTCGGTAGAACGATTCAAATTGTACCGGCTCTATACCGAGTCGATGCATCCCAGTATCGATCTTTAACCAGACCTTCAACTGCCCCTCTAATGGCGTTTGCTCCAGCGCCGTTAATTGCAGTTCATTATGCACTACAGTTTGTAAGTTGTTCGCCAAAAGTATCGGTAACTCGGCGGCCTCGTAAAAGCCTTCCAGCAATACTATAGGTTTAACAATACCGGCCGTTCTTAGCGCTAAGGCTTCATCAATACGAGCTACAGCAAAGGCATCTGCGTCTGTTAAGGCTTGTGCTACCCGCACTAAGCCATGGCCATAAGCATTGGCCTTTAATACCGCCAATACCTGGCTAGTCGGCGCTAATTCGCGCACCTTGCGCAAGTTATGTTGTAAGGCGCCCAGATTGACTTGCGCTACCGGCCGACGGCTCATTAATATTCATCCTCAAAACGGGCACTACCTGCATAATTATCAAAACGGGAGAAATGACCATGGAAGGTTAAGCGGATCTTACCGATAGGACCATTCCGCTGTTTACCGATAATAATTTCAGCCAAACCTTTATCCTGACTATCATCGTTATAAACCTCATCCCGATAGATAAACATAATTAAGTCAGCATCTTGCTCAATAGAACCCGATTCACGTAAATCGGAGTTTACCGGTCTTTTATCGGCACGTTGTTCTAACGAGCGATTTAGCTGCGATAAGGCAATCACTGGGACTTTTAGCTCTTTCGCTAGCGCTTTTAATGAGCGGGAAATTTCGGCGATTTCCAAAGTACGGTTTTCACTTAACCCCGGCACAGTCATTAACTGCAGGTAGTCGACCATGATCATACTTAAACCGCCATGCTCCCGTGCCACCCGGCGTGCTCGTGAGCGCACTTCTGTTGGCGTAAGACCGGAAGCATCGTCGATATACATTTTACCTTTAGTATTTAGCAACTCAATGGCTGAAGATAAACGCGCCCAATCTTCATCCTCCAATTGCCCGGTACGAACTTTAGTTTGGTTAATACGGCCTAATGAGGCCAACATCCGCATCATAATCTGATCAGAGGGCATCTCTAAACTAAAAATAAGTACTGGTTTATCGCTGGTAATAGCAGCATGTTCAGCTAGGTTCATGGCAAAGGTGGTTTTACCCATCGAAGGACGTGCCGCCACAATAATCAGATCGGACGGTTGCAAGCCGTTAGTCATTTTATCTAAGTCAACATAGCCAGTTGATAGTCCGGTAACACCGTTTTGCGGCGAGCGATACAAAGCATCGATCTTATCAATGGTTTTCGCCAGAATATTATTAATGGGCTCCGGGCCTTCATTCGCATTGGCACGTTGCTCCGCAATTTTAAATACCTTGGTTTCGGCAAAATCTAATAGCTCGGCGCTGGTACGGCCTTGGGTATCGTAACCGGCATCAGCAATATCATGCGCTACGGCAATCATATCACGCACGACAGCACGTTCCCGTACGATCTCAGCATAAGCTAAAATATTGGCGGCACTGGGCGTGTTTTTGGCTATTTCACCCAAATAGGCGAAGCCACCAATATCATCCAACTGCTGATTGGCTTCTAAAGACTCGGATACGGTAATTAAGTCTATTGGCTGATTTGACTCGGCCAAACGTAACATAGCGCTAAAAATAAAGCGGTGGGAACGTAGGTAAAAGTCTTGTTCTACCACCTTTTCTGATACGCGATCCCAGGCTTCGTTATCCAACATTAAACCACCTAGCACCGACTGCTCTGCTTCAATGGAATGCGGTGGCATTTTAATAGCCGCGACCTGCTTATCTTTTATGTTACTCATAGGGTATAAAACTGCCGAAGGGAAATAGGATATTTTGGTTGTTATGCTAACCCTGCAATGGGCAGAAGTCCAAGCAAAGTCTTAAAATATCTTAGTTAGGCCAAGCTGTATTGCAGATGAACATAGTGCAGAAAAATGAAAAGAGGTAGAGGAAAGCACACTGCCACCAGGCAGTGTGCTTAATGCCTTAAGCTTCAGCAATAACAACCACTTTAATGGTTGCGATAACTTCAGCGTGTAACTGCAGATCGATATCGAACTGGCCAGTTTCACGTAAGGTACCGTTTGGTAACTTAACTTCAGCTTTTGAAACCGCTACACCGGCTTCAGTGATCGCATCAGCGATATCACGAGTACCGATAGAACCGAACAAACGGCCTTCGTCGCCAGCTTTAGAAGCGATAGTCACTTCAGCCAGTTCAGCAACTTTAGCAGCGCGCTCGTTAGCAGCCGCTAAGTCAGTAGCCAATTTGGCTTCTAATTCAGCACGGCGGGCTTCGAATTTCTCGATGTTAGCCTTGGTAGCTGGAACTGCCTTACCCTGTGGGAATAAGAAGTTACGTGCATAACCAGACTTAACAGTTACATTGTCACCTAAACCACCAAGGTTAGCGACTTTGTCTAACAGAATAATTTGCATTGCCTATACCCCTCTGTATTAGCTGTGTGAGTCGCTGTATGGTAACAGAGCCAAGTAGCGAGCGCGTTTGATGGCGCGAGCTAACTGACGCTGATATTTAGCGCTAGTGCCAGTAATACGGCTAGGTACGATTTTGCCACTTTCTGTAACATAGTTTTTCAGAACGGCGGTGTCTTTGTAATCAATCTCTACAGTGCCTTCTGCAGAAAAACGGCAGAATTTACGGCGACGGAAAAAACGTGACATTTGTCTGTCTCCTAACTTAATTGTTCAATCTGTTGCGCATGCAGGACCAGTTTAGCCTGACCACTGCGGCTCTGGTGCCGGTTTAGAAAACCGCCTACCCGAACACTATCGCCCAACGTCAAATGCTGAGCTTGCTGTTGCAACACTGTGCCGCTTAATACCACTTGCATCCGCACATAAGCCTGGCGGTTTAAACCAGCCTCTTGTTGCATGCTACGATGTTCCAAGGTTAACACAGTGTGCGGGATACCCGCCGGACTCTCACTGTGTTCAGGGTGCCGACAAAGGGCGCCGCTAAGCACAAAGTAATTGTCCATTAACAACTTACTCGTCGTGTGCTACTTGCTCTTCATTGTCACGAGGAGCACGTTCACGACGCTCATCACGTACCTTAGCCATTGGTGATGGCTCAACTACGGCACCATTAGTGCGCATAATCAGGTTACGTAATACTGCATCGTTGTAGCGGAAGTTAGTTTCCAGCTCATCGATCACGTTCTGTGGGGATTCCACGTTCATCAGCACATAGTGTGCTTTGTGCAGTTTTTGGATTGGGTAAGCCAGTTGACGACGGCCCCAATCTTCTAAACGGTGGATAGTACCGCCAGCTTCTTTGATCGCGCCAGTGTAACGCTCGATCATACCAGGCACTTGTTCACTCTGATCTGGGTGAACCATAAAAACGATTTCGTAATGACGCATTGTAGCTCCTTACGGTTAGTAAGCCTCGGGGGAACTCGGCCGGGTTCTCATAAAGGCAAGGAACGTTAGTGTATGGCCGAAGGTCGCGTATTTTACGGAGTTAGCGGGTAAATAACAAGCAAAGAAAGACTAACGGCTAAAATAGTTAGCTTAAAAGCAAAAAACCGCGAATGCGGTTTCTTGCTACATAAAAACTAACGCATTAAATAACACTAAACGGTTCTTTGTCTCACCGCTTCAAATAAACAGATACCAGCAGCAACAGACACATTTAAGCTGGAAACACTACCAAACATCGGTATTTTTACTAATAGATCACAGGTTTCGCGGGTTAAACGACGCAGGCCTTCGCCTTCAGCGCCTAACACCAAGGCCAAAGGCCCTTTTAATTCGGCTTGATACACCAAGGTCTCGGTTTCACCTGCAGTTCCCACCACCCACACGCCAGCATCTTGCAGCTGGCGCAGTGTTCTGGCTAGGTTGGTTACTGTGATAAAGGGCACACTTTCAGCGGCACCGCAGGCTACTTTCCTAACCACCGACGTCAGTTTGACCGAGCGATCCTTAGGCGCAATAACTGCATGCACACCGGCAGCATCGGCACTGCGCAATATAGCCCCCAGATTATGCGGATCCGTTACGCCATCCAACACTAACAAAAAGGGCTTGGCATTGGTCTCTAAAATAGTGGCCAGATCGCTTTCATTACCACCACTGCTTAAGCGTGCTTTGGCGACAATGCCCTGATGCTGACCTTTAGTCATGTCATCCAGGGTTTTGCGATTACAAAACTGGATAGAAATGCCTAATTGCCGGGCTTGCTGTAATAAGGGCTGTAGCCGTTTGTCTTCCCGATCTTTTAGCGCAAACACTTCCAAAATATCCTGTGGGCTGCGTGCCAGTATGGCACTGACCGCATGGATACCAAAAACAACGTCGTTACTCATGGTCTGTTAAATCCTGCCTTAGCTTATTTCTTGGCTCGCCGCGGCTTTTTGGCTGCTGGCGTTTTTGGTTTGACTGGGCTTTTTTTCGCACCGCTCTTGCTCGACTTGGTTGCCGCAGTTTTACTGCCTTTACCACTTTTAACCGCTATTTTTGCTTCGATAGCAGCGTTGCGGCTAGCTTTGACTTTGCGACCAGAGACATTCGTGCGCGTCACACCCGCTAACACTAAATCAATTTTGCGTGCTTCCAGGTTAACGGCGACCACTTTAACCTGTACCGCATCGCCCATCCGATAACTCACACCAGAGTGCTCGCCGGTTAATACCTGACGCTCGGCATCAAAGCGATAGTAATCATTATTTAATGAGGTAACGTGTACTAAGCCTTCAATGTACAGATCTGATAGGCGGACAAAGAGTCCAAAGTTCGTAACGGTAGATACCACACCGGCAAATTCCGTCCCTAAATGATCCTGCATATATTCGCATTTTAACCAATCAGCGACCTCGCGGGTGGCATCATCGGCACGGCGTTCGGTCATAGAGCACTGCTCACCTAGCGGTGCTATATCTTTTTCGGTATAGCCGTTCGCACCCGTGACTTTTTGCCCTTGCTTGGCCAAAATAGCTTTAATGGCACGGTGCAGCACCAAATCGGGATAGCGGCGAATAGGCGAGGTAAAATGGGCATAAGCTTCCAGCGCTAAGCCAAAATGGCCTAAGTTTTCGCCTTGATATACCGCTTGCTTCATTGAGCGCAGCATGGTGGTTTCTATCAGCTCGCGATCTGGACGATCAGCTAATTTGGCCAAGGTTTGTGTTAATTCAAGCGGCGTAGGCTCTGCCGATAAGTTAGCTTCAATGCCAAGCTCAGCTAAGAAGCGGCGGAAATTAGCAAAACGATCGCCATCCGGCCGTTCATGCACCCGGAACAGAGCATGGGCTTCGTGTTTTTCAATAAAGCGCGCCGACGCAACGTTGGCCATAATCATGCATTCTTCAATGATCTTATGCGCTTCGTTGCGATGCACCGGCACGATTTCTTCAATTTTACGATGGCTATTGAAAATAAAACGGGTTTCGACCGTTTCAAACTCTATGGCGCCACGCTGTGCCCGCACCTTCGCCAGCTTTTTATACAGGCTATACAGGGTTTCCAGGTTAGTGAGCTGCTCAGTATATTCCTGGCGCAGTTTGACATCGCCCTGCAAAATCGCATGTACCTTGTTATAGGTGAAACGCGCAGCAGAATGCATCACTGCTTCATAAAACTGATAGCCTTCCAGTTTACCATGAGCATCAATGTTCATTTCGCAAACAAAGCATAAGCGGTCTGTATGCGGATTTAACGAGCAGAGGCCATTAGATAGCGCTTCTGGCAGCATCGGCACCACATGGTCTGGGAAATACACCGAATTGCCACGCTCTAAGGCGCTCTGATCCAGTGGTGTACCAAAACGTACGTAGGCACTGACATCAGCAATGGCTACCCAGAGCTTCCAACCGCCCTTTTCTTTAGCTTCTGCGTATACCGCATCATCAAAATCGCGGGCATCTTCACCATCAATAGTCACCAAAGGCAATTTGGTCAGATCAACGCGGCCAATTTTTGCCTCAGCAGGCACGTCTTCACCATACTTGGCTACTTGCGCGAGTACTGCATCAGAAAACACATGCGGGATCTGGTGGTTACGAATCGCCACTTCAATTTCCATCCCAGGAGCCATATGTTCACCCAGCACTTCAATCACGCGGCCGGTGGCACTAACTCGTTTTGACGGGCGCTGAGTAACTTCAGCGAGTACTACCTGACCATGTCGGGCTGCGCCTTGCTGACCATCTGGGATAATAATATCCTGACAAATTCGCGCATCATCCGGTACCACCACACAAAGCGCATGGTCTTTGTAATAGCGGCCAACAATAGGCTCACTGCGCGGTTCCAGCACGCGTACCACGCGGGCTTCTACCTTGTCTTTGCTTTTGATGGTGGTCGCTGTGGCTAACACTTTATCGCCGGGCAACACACGCTGCATTTCATGAAAAGGTAAGTACCAGTCTGGGCCACCTTGTTCCAGCTTGATAAAGCCAAAACCATCACGATGCCCAATTACCGTACCTTTAACCAAATCCATATGCCCGACTAAGCCATAGCGCTTACTCTTGGTAAACAACAATTGGCCATCGCGCTCCATAGCACGTAAGCGTTTTTTTAACGCAAAAATAGCATCGTCGTCTGTTAAACCAAGTTCAGTGACCAGTTCTTCAAAGTAGGCAGGTTGTTGCCGTTTTTCGATATGCTCGAGAATAAACTCGCGGCTGGGGATAGGGTTTTCGTATTTTTCTTGCTCACGCGCAAGATGCGGATCATTTACCGTCATTAATTAAACTTAGTTTTCCTCGTACATAATATTCAGTGTAACAGCTCAACGTGAAAATGGGATGAATTTCATTTGATAGGTCGTTCGGCACTAGCCACTACCCGGGCTGGCATTTTCTGCGCTAGCTGCTGTTTAAGCGAGTTTAGTTTAGCATGGATTGCCGGATCAGCGGTAATAGCATGATGTAACCAACGATAACTTTGTTCAAAATCCGTTGGGCTACCTTGGCCGGCAACCAAGATCTCGGCCAAACGGATCTTGGCATTAAGGCTACCTACCGCCGCTGCTTCACGCAGATAGATAATCGCTCGGTTAAGATCTTTTTGCACAAAACGGCCAATATGATAATAACGACCGACTTGCTCCAGCCCTTCTGGTAAGCCTTGCTCTGCCGACTGCAGCATCAAATCCCAGCCGCGCTCAACATCGCGCGGCACACAGACACCATAAGCTAACATATCACCAAATAAAAACTGGTAAGACGGTAGTTTCATAATTTCAGCACGGGCTTCAATATCACGAACCAACTGACAATCGTCAGCTTTCACACGTTGTAAATGCTGATTAGCCCGGATTAGCTTTAATAGCTCATCTTGCGTATACAGCTCGACTGCTTGCAGTTCCTGCGCATTTAACTGCAGCGACAGCAAAGGCAAAACCAATAGGACGCGCTTAAAAACGTTTAGCATAGTGTCAAATAACCGTAATTAATCAGGCGAGCTGCCTCTTCCTACTGCAAATTATGCAAAAATCAGACCATTGAAAGCGTCTGCATCGTCAATACGCGCAGAGCGCCATATCGCAATTATTGTTCATTATATAATTGCCAGCTAGGTTGATTACGCGCATCGCCCCTATCAAGGGTTTCCAAACGTAAAGGAACAGCTACCGAGCTGGCTACGGCAGATTGAACCATAGGGCAACTCCCCGTACGAATATACTCTGCAGCTGCGCTGTACAAAGGATCGGTATTCACCCCCCAATCACCAGTAACAGCCGGCGTTACCAGGCATTGAGGCTGTAAACCAGCAAAATAATCACCGAAATCCAGTGCATTAACTGTTTGGAAGTTAATGGCAAATAGCCGGATATTATCTACCAAAGTTGGGATTTGCCCCACCGGCTTACCACAAGTCGTTTGGCCAATCTGCACTACCTCAACGAAGGGGCTCATCGCATTAATCACTAGTTCGCTGGAAGAACAGCTACCTGGCGTGGTTAATACAAATAACCTGGGTAAATTCAGCAAGGTTTGTCCGCGCCCGGGCGAAAACAAGACGGTGCTATTTCGACTACTGTTTTTATCGTTATAGCGGTATTTTACAAAGATTTTGTCTCTTAAAGACTCATAAGCAATATGTGAACTTAGCTGGTTGGCAACGCGGATCAAGCCACCACCGTTGTAACGTAAATCTAAAACCAGTTCATCAATCTGCTGCGCTGAAAAATAGCCAAACGCTTGTTCCAGCTCACTCTCGGATAAATCGATGAACTGATTGAACACCAGATAACCGACTTTTTTACCCGCTATCTCCCTGACAGAACGATGCATCACGGTATTCGTTGTAACACTGGATTTTTGGAAATCTGCGCGTCCGATACTATTATCAGGCCGACGCCAAACAAAGTTACGTACTACACCGGCTTGATTCGGGCCATAAATATCCTCGTTGCTATATCTGCCGCTATCTAAGCCCGCTAGCCACTCCGCCACACTGATCCCTTCAATTTCAGTAATTTTATCCGCCCGACGCAAACCTTGTTGTGCAGCTCCACTGGCGTCATACACATAAAGTACCTGCAGTCCGGTATTATTGTCGCTGCGCTGGGTAGCAAAACCAAAACCGAAAAACACCGCATTGATATAGCGGTCTTGATACTCCTGCTCGGTGAGTAGAAAACTAAAGTTATCACGAGGCGCTAAGCTGGCATTAAAATAAGCTGCTGCAGTTGTATAATTCGCCGGTGATACCAACTGCATTTCTTGATACCACAGGTAATTTCGGGTTAACTCACAACCAATTTTGCTATTAATATCCGAGCTAGTACAAAGGTTGCTACCAGGTGTAGTAGCACTACCACCGCTATCGCTGGATTCAGAAGAACTGCCACCACAGCCAGCTAATAATATACACAATCCAAAAAAGACTAGCGTTTTCATAAGCCACCACAGCAAGTGTTAATTGATTTACCTCAAAACATTACGTAAAAATGCACGTATTACCAGTTTTTAGCAAGTGCCGGCGAAAAAAAACGCTGCCTACTGGCAGCGTTTTTGCACACTTTTTAACACAATGTCTCTTTTACAAGACACTATCGTTTTAAGCAAATGGATGCTTCAATACGATAGTTTGTACCCGATCCGGCCCGGTTGAAATAATATCAACCGGAACGCCAGTGATTTCTTCGATACGCTTAATGTAATTACGTGCCGCCTGAGGCAGTTTTGCTAGCTCCTGCACACCAAAAGTAGACTCAGACCAACCTGGCATTTCTTCTAATATCGGTGTGACGACTTCATAGCCCTCAGCAGCTAACGGTGGTGTTTGCAATACCGTTCCGTCTGGTTGACGATAACCAACACAAATCTGAATAGTTTCTAAGCCATCTAATACATCCAGCTTGGTTAAGCAGAAACCAGAAATACTGTTTAACTGCACAGCACGACGTACCGCTACGGCATCAAACCAACCACAACGACGTTTACGGCCGGTAGTGGCGCCGAATTCATGACCTTTTACGCCAAGGTGCTCACCTACTGCACAATCCAACTCAGTTGGAAACGGACCTGAACCAACACGGGTGGTATAGGCTTTAACAATGCCTAATACGTAGTCTAAATAACGTGGCCCAAAACCACAGCCTGTTGCTACGCCACCCGCAGTAGTGTTAGACGAGGTAACATAAGGGTAAGTCCCGTGGTCAATATCCAACAGCGTACCTTGAGCGCCTTCGAACATGATCTCCTGACCATTTTTACGGGCCTCATCTAACAGCTCGGTGACGTCTACCACTAACGACTTCAACAAATCAGCCATCGCCAGCGCATTGTCCAGCGTGCTCTGATAATCGATAGCATCTACTTTGTAGTACTGTGTCAGTGTAAAGTTGTGCAAATCCATCACAACTTTCAACTTTTCTGCAAACAGGGTTGGATTAAATAAATCACCCACGCGCAGACCACGGCGTGCGACTTTATCTTCGTAAGCAGGACCAATACCACGCCCCGTAGTGCCAATAGGCTTATCGCCACGCGCTTTTTCACGCGCCACATCTAAAGCAACATGGAACGGCAGAATCAGTGGACAGGCTTCACTAATTAACAAGCGCTCTTTAACCGGTACACCACGCTGCTCCAGCATGGTCATTTCCTTTAAAAAGGCTTCCGGTGACAACACAACACCATTACCAATCACACATTTTACGTTGGCGCGTAAAATACCGGATGGAATCAAATGTAATACTGTCTTTTCGCCATCAATAACCAAGGTATGACCAGCATTATGGCCGCCTTGATAGCGCACCACATAACTGGCTTTATCGGTTAATAAGTCAACAATCTTACCCTTACCTTCGTCACCCCATTGAGTGCCGAGCACAACTACGTTTTTGGCCATGGTTCCCACATCACGGAAAAAATTAGGCGTGGATCTTAGCAAATAGCCGGGCAAGTTTCAGCCGTCTGGACGAAAAAAAGGCCATATTTTTATATGACCTCGTTATGCTATTGATTTAAATAGAATTAAGGCAGGAAAGATCAAAGGTATCAGCATTTTGATAGAGAGCAAAACCAAAACGTAACCGATCCCCCCGATAATCCGTTTCAATACCATGTTGTTTTAAGAAGGCCGCGAGCTCGGCGACCTGACTACTGGCTTTTAGATGAAAGGTATAAAAATGGCCATGATGCTCGGCGTTATGCAGCAATAAGTTATCAGCATTGAGCATCAGATGTTGTTGTTTTGCTAAAAGTGCCAGAAAACGTTGTTGTAACTGCTGCACATAACGGTGGATCCGTCCAACCGTAATACCTTGTTGTTTATACAACAACAAGGCAGCTTCTAAGCGGTACAACGCAGTAAAATCCATGGTCGAACCGGCAAAACGATAGCCATCTTCGCTATACAGCACTAAAGCAGACTTATCTGCCGCTAAGGCTCCAAACTCAGCAAACCAACCGGTATACAGCGGTCGATGCTCACTGCCCGCGGGTACGGCCATAAAACAGCAGCCCTCACCGCCTTGAGCATATTTGTAACTACCTGCTAAGTAAAAGACCCGCTCGGCAATGGCGGATAAATCGGTCGGCAATGCCATAAAGCCATGGTAACCATCGATAACCAGCATAGCCTCGGTACCCGCTGCCAGCTTATTCACAAAATCTGCCAGATCGGCAATGGCATAACCAGAATTAAAAAAGACCTGACTGCAGAACACCAGATCATAGTGTTCACTGGCGGCAGCCTCAACAAAGCGCTGCTCGAAACTAGCAAAAGGCTCAGTGGCAATCACGTCAACTTGTATATTACCATACTCTGACAGGCGTTTTATTTGACGTTGAAAGCTATAAAACTCACTATCAGTGGTGAGTACTCGCAACGGTTTTTGCCAATCAAAACAGCTTAACAGCCGCATCACGAATTCATGTGTGCTGGGAGCAAACACAATTTGCTCTGGTGCGGGCAAATTTAATACGTCCGCAATAAGCTGTTGGGTATGCGGGATCTTAGTGCCAAAAATATAGTGCCATTTATGATCTACTAGCCGGGCGCTATCATCCCAATAAGCCAACGTGGCCGCGCGGGTGACATCTGGCCAATAATGGTGCGAATGACAAGCAAAATGTTGCTTGCCCTGATTCGCCTGCAAAAAGTGTTGGAAAAATTGTTGGTACATAGTTACTCCACTGCTTGCTATTAAGCCTAGTTGCTACAGAGCAAAAAGGCCCTTACGGGCCTTTTAATGGGTAGTTAATGTCTGCTGCGGTTGTTAATTTTGCACCGCGTCAGAACGCATATACTTGAAGAAATCACTATCCGGCTGCACTACAATAACATCGCTCTTCGAGTTAAAGCTATTGCGGTAGGCTTCTAAACTACGAACAAAAGAGTAAAACTCAGCGTTTTGGTTATACATTTCAGCATAAACACGCGCCGCTGTTGCATCACCTTCACCGCGCACCGAGCGTGAATTACGTTCCGCATCTGCCAGCATAACCGTTACCCGGGCATCTACGTCAGCTTTGATAATCTCCGCTTCTTCCATACCACGTGAACGATGTTCCCGCGCTACGGCTTCCCGCTCGGCTCTCATCCGGGCAAAGATTGAACTACTGATTTCATCCGGTAAGTTAATTTGCTTAACACGCACGTCAATCACTTCAATACCCAATTCATTAGCAGCTTGACCAGCTTGGCTTAACGCGCTCTGCATCAACTGCTGACGCTCGCCAGACACGATCTCTTGGATAGTACGGGCACCAAACTCTGTCCGTAAGCCGTTGTTGATATACTGCTTTAACAGCACTTCAGCTTGGGCAGTATTGCCACCAGTAGATAAAAAGAACGCGCCAAAGTCACGAATACGCCATTTTACGTAGCTGTTTACCAATAAGTCTTTCTTCTCAGCGGTAACAAAACGGTCAGCGCCATCGTCCAACGTTTGCACCCGTGCATCCAGCAACCGCACCACTTGAATCAACGGTAACTTGAAATGCAGACCGGGTTCATAAACCAACACCCGGTCTTCAGCATCACGCTGAATTTTACCAAACTGAATGACAATAGCCCGTTCGCCTTCAGGTACCACAAAAAGTGCCGAGACAACAATCAAGCCCACAACCACCAAGATGGCAATTATAAAATTTTTCATAGCGTCTTATCTCCCACTGCCAGAACGAGTCGCTGCACCACGAGGAGTGTCAGACCGAGGCTGTGTATTTACGCCATCCAAATTAACACGAGCCGGCGTGCTAGTTGGCGTGGCTGATGGTGCTGTAGCACCTTGCTTCATCAGTTGATCAAGCGGCAAATACATCAGGTTATTACTGTTCTTTACGTCAACCAGTATCTTGGAAGTATTGCCATACACATACTCCATAGTTTCAAGATACATCCGGTCCCGGGTTACTTTAGGAGCTGCCAGATACTGCGGTAATAGCTGCTCGAAACGTGCGACTTCACCTTGCGCTTTTAACACAATTTGTTGTTTATAAGCTTCAGCTTCCTGCATTACCCGGTTAACCTGACCACGGGCACGTGGTTCAATTTCGCGGGCATAAGCTTGCGCTTCTTGCACGAAGCGTTCCTGGTCTTCCTGCGCAGAAATGGCATCATCAAAGGCTGCTCGAACTTCTTCTGGCGGACGGGCATCACGGAAGTTAACATCGACCAAAGCAATACCCATGTTATAAGGTGCGATAACCCCCTCTAACTCTTGACGGGTATTCTGACGAACCACTTCACGACCACGGGTCAACACATCATCCATAATAGAATGGCCAATAACAAAACGCAGTGCGGCATCTGTTGCTTCACGCAGGCTGCGATCAGCATCAACCACCGAGAACAAATATTGTCTGGCGTTGAAAATCCGGTACTGCACTTCAAAGGTCACCCGCACCAGATTTTGATCCTGCGTTAGCATAAAACCATCTGCGCGTAATGAGCGAACTTCCTGCGTGTTAACCGGTGTTACCGAATCAATAAAGGTCGGCTTCCAGTGAATACCGGCGCCAACTTCAGAATGGTACTGACCAAAACGCAGTATCACACCACGCTCGGCGTCTTTAATGGTGTAAAAACCACTCAAGCCCCAAACCAGTATAGCAACTACCAGCACCACAATTAATAATGCGGAACCGCCGCCACTGCTACTACCTGAATTACCACCTTTGCCACCAAAGATACCGCCAAATTTTTTACCTAAATTGCGGAATACTTCATCTAAATCGGGCGGGCCCTGATTACGACCACCCTGTTTCCAGGGGTCGTTATTCTTGCCGTTATTGCCCGGCTCGTTCCAAGCCATGCTTAACTCCATTATAGTAAGTTGTCATTAAGGGTTAATGTATCAAAAAACTGACTGGCTGACGATATAGTTTTCCAGTTGTTGCTCGCTCTGCTTTTGCAAACGAGCCCATTGGGCTGCCGATAGCTGAATTAGTAACCGGCAATTACCGTCTTCCAAATACTCTTCCTGTTGCACTGCCTGCAACTGATATAAACGCGCCCGCCAATTCGCAGCAGCTGGGGGCAACAGCAGGGTAAGTTGTACATGCTGCTGTGACAACAGTAATACCAGTGCCTGCTGTAACAGCTCTATCCCTTCGCCACTAAAGGCGGATAAGTAAACTGCCCGCGGCAACCCAGCTTCGTCGTAATCTATACGTGCCGTTTGCGCTAACTGGTCAATTTTATTAAAGACCAATAATTGTGGTACATCGGCCGCATCAATCTCCTGCAACACCAGTTCCACTTGTTTAATATTATCTTCCCGGCGCGGATCAGCCACATCGATGACATGCAACTGAATATCCGCATCACGGGTTTCTTGTAAGGTAGACTTGAACGCCGCCACCAGATCATGCGGTAAATGGCGGATAAAGCCCACGGTATCGGCCAGAATCGCTTCACCAAACTGCGGTAGTTTAATTCTGCGCAAGGTAGGATCGAGGGTCGCAAACAGTTGATCAGCGGCGAACACATCGGCAGACGTCAAGCGATTAAATAATGTGGACTTACCCGCATTAGTGTAACCAACAATAGACAATACTGGTTGCTCTGAACGTTGTCTGGCACGCCGCCCTTGCTCACGCTGACGGGTCATTTTTTCCAAGCGTTGTTTCAACGCCCGTACCCGCTCCCGTAATAAACGCCTGTCGGTTTCCAACTGGGTTTCACCGGGCCCACGTAACCCGATACCGCCTTTTTGCCGCTCGTTATCAAAACCCCGTATCAAACGCGAAGCCAAATGTTGCAGCTGTGCAAGCTCTACCTGCAACTTACCTTCGTAAGTGCGGGCGCGCTGAGCAAAGATATCCAGTATTAGGCTAGTACGGTCAAGCACACGGGCCTGACAGACACGCTCCAGATTGCGCGTTTGGCCTGGCGAAAGCTCATGGTTAAAAATAACCACGTCTGCGGCTAAATCTGCCACCAAGGTAGCTAGCTCTGCAGCTTTACCCGAGCCAATAAACAGCTTAGCATCAGGCGCCTGACGATTAGTGCTAACCACCTGCAAAGCAGAAACGCCAGCAGACGCAACCAGCATTTTCAGCTCTTGCAAGTCTTCCGTTGACGCTTCCTGCGGAAAATTAACGTGTACCAGTACGGCCTGTTCAGCCAGCGCAGCCAGTTCAAACAAGCGTTGTTACTCCGCTAATTATTCTACATCCTCATCGCCGTCACCTTGAGCACCATGTGCAACCATGGTATTTACGGCACGGGCCGGTACTACGGTAGAAATGGCATGCTTGTACACCATCTGACTCACAGTGTTTTTCAGCAAAATGACAAACTGATCGAACGACTCAACCTGACCTTGTAATTTAATCCCATTCACCAAGTAAATTGAAACAGGAATACGTTCCCGTCTTAAGGTGTTCAAAAATGGGTCTTGTAATGATTGGCCTTTTGCCATGTCACGCTTTCCTTTTTTATTAAGTATGCTTTATATAGGTATTATTTTTTTTATTTCAAGTTGTTAAACGTGAAATTTTTGCTGACCGTCATTATTGTAGCTTAGCGAAGTTATGACAGCTTGCAAGTTTTCTTCAAGCTTAGCTTCACTTTTTAGCCAATCTAAATCTGGCCAGCTGCGTAACCAGGTCAACTGACGCTTCGCCAATTGCCGAGTGGCCGCAATACCCTGACTGACCATCAGCTCGTAATCTGTTTTACCAGATAGATAATCCCACATTTGTCGATAACCTACGCAGCGAATAGCCGGTAGGTTTTCATGCAAGTCGCCTCTGGCAAACAGTTGCTGCACTTCCTGCTTGAAACCTTGCGCCAACATTTGCAAAAAGCGTTGTTCAATACGCTGGTGCAACACCGCGCGATCAGTTGGCGCTATAGCGAATTGGTGTACTTTATACGGAAAAGGTTCCGGCTGTTTTGCGGTTAAATCCGTTAAACTTTGCCCGGTGAGCCGATAGACCTCTAAAGCGCGGTTTATGCGCTGCGGATCATTAGGGTGGATCCGCGCTGCCGCGACCGGATCAACTTCAGCCAATTGCTGATGCAGTGCAGCCCAACCGTATTGTTTGGCTTCTGCTTCCAGCTGCAGTCTTATTTGCTCATCTGCCGCGGGTAGCTCGGATATACCTTGCAGCAAGGCTTTAAAATACAGCATGGTGCCGCCGACCAAAATGGGCACATTACCACGCTGCTGGATCTCGCGAATCAGCGTTAGCGCATCGGCCCGAAAATCTGCGGCGGAGTAACTTTGTGCCGGATCCCGAATATCCAGTAAAAAATGTGGCGCCAACGCCAGCTCAGCCTCATTAGGCTTGGCAGTACCGATATCCATCCCTCGGTAAACTAATGCGCTATCGACACTGACTAACTCGGCTTGTACTAAATGCTGCTTTAACGCTATGGCCAGTGCAGTTTTACCCGACGCCGTAGGCCCCATAATGCAAACAACTGGTAAAGCAGCGCGCTCAGTGTTCATTGGCAGAGACTCTGAGTTGAGCAGCAGCTAAGTCCAGCTGCAACTTTTGGGCTTGCCGGTTTGTGGCTAACAGCGCCTGAGGATAATAGATTAACAAAAGCTCCGCCTGCAAATAATTGGCCGTAAGCAGTAATTGCAATAACATCTGGGCCGGCTCGACTGCTGTTGCCTGTGCCAACTGCTGTAAAAACTCTGCAAACCACTGACTGATTGCCGTGTGCCTTAACCATACCGGTACACTTCTGACAATAGCGGTATTATCCTTGATCAATAAGTCAAAGCCCAGCGCTTCCAGTGTTTCTGCGTAAGATAATAACAATGGCAACTCTGCTGCAGTCAGTGTCAGTCGCAGCGGTAGCAGCAAGGCCGCGGTCTGCACCTGCTGCTGCCAGCAAATTGCAATACTCGCTGGCAAATCGACCAGCAATAGCTGTTGTTGCTCCTGGCATAGTGCAAAACGGTTATCTAGCAACAAATAAGGTGCCACCCGGCCAGCAACCTCTGTTGCTATGGACTGCTGATTAGCGGCCAGATACTGCATCTGATGCTGGGGTGTTGTATGTTGGCCCGCGGTATGTTGGAACGGTGTTTGTTGCGCCTTTTGTTGTGAGAGCGGCTGCAGGTGTTGTGTCGTGTTTGCCGTTTTGGCTGCTCCAGTGTTACCGTAACTGGCCGCGCTGGAACCGCCTCTGGCAGCAGGTTCAGCAGTATAAGCTGGAGCACCACTCGTTGGCGTAGCCGCCATGGGCTGAGCCACAGCATAGCCTGCCAGCAAGCCAGTTTGGGCTGACGTTTCTGGCAGGCGATTACTGGCCAAATGCTGATCATCGGTAACAACAAGAGCCGTCTCAGATACTTGTGCAAGGGCATCCGATAACGCGGTTACCACAAAATCGTGTACCAGCCGCGCCTGATGAAAACGCACCTCATGTTTTGCCGGGTGCACATTAACATCGACTTCCGTAGCATCCAGTTCTAAATAAAGCACAAATGCCGGTTGCAATTCCGCAGGCAAACGCTCGCCGTAGGCTTGCCGGATCGCGTGGTTTAGCAGTTTATCTCGCATCATCCGGCCATTTACGTAGCTATATTGGCAGGCCGCCGTCTGCTGACAGGCGCTTGGTGCCAGCAGCCAGCCGGTCAGGCGGATCGGCCCATACTGATTTTCCAGCCACAGCGCCTGCTCAGCAAAGTTGCGACCACATAATGCCGCCAAACGTTTTTGTCGAGCCGGCTGGTTATCTGCGACCGGTAAACGTCTGATCGCTTGACCATTATGAGTTAACGTCCAGGCAACATCAAACCGGCTTAATGCTAGTCGCTTAATCAGTTCGTCAATATGCGTAAATTCAGTTTTATCGCTGCGTAAAAAACGGCGCCGCGCTGGGGTATTAAAAAATAAATCCAGCACTTCAATGCTGGTACCTTCTGGATGTGCGGCCGGGCGCACCTGCACTACCATATCGCGGCCTTCAGCGCTGGCTTGCCAGGCTGCTGTCTGATTAGCGGTTTTAGAGGTTAAGGTAAGTCTGGAAACCGAACTGATACTGGCAAGAGCTTCGCCCCGAAAACCCAGGCTGACAATCTGTTCTAAATCGGCCAGGCTGCTGATTTTACTGGTCGCATGTCGGCTTAATGCCAAGACTAGCTCGTGCTGCTCAATGCCACAGCCGTTATCACGGATCCGAATTAGTTTACTGCCGCCCTTTTCGATATCAATCTCGATTTGGCTGGCGCCAGCATCTAAACTATTCTCGACCAGTTCTTTGACCACCGAGGCGGGGCGTTCCACTACCTCACCTGCCGCAATCTGGTTAGCTAATTGTGGCGGCAATAATTGGATAGGCATCTTAGGGGATCCGTATAACCTGACCAATACGAATACTGTCACTACGCAGCTCATTGTGACGGCGTAATTCATCCACTGACACATTATAACGTTGCGCTAGTAAAGATAGCGACTCGCCCGCCTGCACCCGATGCTCTTTAGCACGGCGCTGAGCAAATAACGAATCAGCTGGTGGTGATAATTCAAAATGTCGCCGTAAGCCAGTAAACAACGAACGAACCAGTTTTTGCTGATGCGCACTGTTACGTAGTAAGCGTTCTTCCTGCGGGTTAGAAATAAAACCCACCTCAACCAAAATTGACGGAATATCCGGTGCTCTAAGCACCCCCAAACTGGCGGCCTGCGGCTCCCGCTTATGCAAGGTAGTTACCTTACCCAACTCAGATAATACTTGATTTGCAACCTGATGCGCAGTCACCATCGAATGATTCATGGAAAGGTCCAACACCGTTTGCGCCAAATAACGCTCATTGGCAGAATCCTTGATCACTTCAGCCACCCCACCCAATAACTCACCATGCCGCTCAGTTTGCTCTAGCATCCGGCCAACCTCTGAAGAGGCACGGCGCAATGACAACACCCAAACAGCCGCCCCACGAGGATTGGGTGAAGTAAAGGCATCAGCATGAATCGATACTAATAAATCGGCTTGCATCCGCCTGGCAATGTCGGTACGGCTATTAACATGAATAAAATAATCGCCGGTTCGCACTAAAGAGGCTTTCATACCGGGTTCTTTGTTAATCAATTCAACCAATTGACGAGCGATAGGTAAAGTGAGATTTTTCTCATAAGTCCCGCCCGGACCAATAGAGCCGGGATCTTCCCCGCCATGCCCGGCATCCACCGCGATAATAATATCTCTTGCGGCCCGTACACTTGCCGGTATAGCTGGACGACTGACAGCGGCACTGCCAGTTGAAGCAGCACTGCTACTGGCCGTCGCCGCGGTGGGGTTACTATCGGGGAAGTCAATCACCAGCCGGTGACCATAGGGAGCAGTAGGTGCTAAGGCAAACACATTGGGTTTTACCGCCTTACTTAAATCCACCACAATACGCATACTGTTCTGGCTACCACTACTACGCATACCGCGAATTAAAGCCGCCTCACCATTGACTGCAGGTAATGCTGTCCCGGCCGAGATACGGTTTAGATCAATCACCAACCGATGTGGATTATCCAGCGTAAAATATTTAAAATCGGGGGCAGCTACCAGATCGAAGACAACCCGGGTGTTATCTGGCGAAGGCCAAACTCTAATACTCTGCACCTGATTGCTGGCATTGGCGGTAAAACCAAACAGCAAACTGCAAAGAATAACTAATTGAAGAAACAGCGCTTTATATTTATTCATTATCCGTCAATGCTGTAAGTAGGGCCTGCGCACGCACATTATGTGCCGTGATTAACAAAGTACGTTGCCCGGCACTTAAACTTAGTGCTAAGGTCAAATCTGGCTCGGGCAGGCTGCCATGCCCACGTTCCGGCCACTCAATTAAACACAGACTTTGCTGCGTAAAATAGTCCCGGATCCCCATAAATTCCAGCTCTTCTGGGTCATGCAAGCGATATAAATCAAAGTGATAGACTTGCACGTCGTTGAGCTCATAGGGTTCTACCAAGGTATAAGTAGGGCTTTTAACATTGCCTTGATGACCCAACGCCTGAATAATACCACGGCAAAACGTGGTTTTACCGGCTCCGAGATCGCCTTGTAAAAACACGACCATACCGCCTGAAAGTCGCTTGGCTAAGCGCTTAGCCAGTGCCAAAGTGTGTTCTTCTGTCTGTAATAGTACGCTAAGACTCGTCAAGCTAATACCCTGAAAATGCGTGCCAAAAATTCTGCTGGCTATGGTAACAAAGGATCAGCCAATTCAGCTAGAAAAACCGCTATTTACCGCAGTCAGACCTTATTGTCTTCACCAAGTTCCGTTAATCACACCAGCCCGGCAAACTACATGCTGTAGCCGCTTTATGATACAGTTATGGCAGATTCAAACTTAGGTCACAACTGGGGTCACAATAGCGCGTTATGGACAAACAACAACTGGCAAAGCAAATTAAGCAGTGGGCCAGTGAACTGGGTTTTCAAGCCTGCGGTATCAGTAAGCCTGATTTAAGCCAACATGAAGCCAAGCTACAGCAATGGTTAGACGCCGGTTATCATGGCGAAATGCAGTATATGGCAGAGCACGGTATGTTGCGCGCTCGTCCGGCAGAGCTACACCCTGGCACCCTCAGTGTTATTAGTGTGCGGCTAGACTATCTACCGAAACAAGCCGGCTTTGCAACTAACCTTGCCGATCCAACACAAGCCTATATTAGCCGTTATGCACTGGGCCGTGACTACCATAAATTATTACGTAACCGCTTAAAGCAACTCGGCCAGAAAATTGCTGGTTTAATTGGTGATTATAACGGTCGCCCCTTTGTTGATTCCGCCCCTATTTTAGAACGTCCACTGGCGCAACAAGCCGGCATTGGTTGGACAGGAAAGCATAGTTTGATTTTGGCAGAAGGTGCCGGCTCGTGGTTTTTCCTTGGCGAGCTGCTGGTTAACCTGGAGCTGCCGCCAGATGAACCACATCAGGGTGATTGCGGCAGTTGCATGGCTTGTATCACCAGTTGCCCCACGGGTGCTATTGTCGAGCCCTATGTCGTCGATGCCCGGCGTTGTATCTCTTATCTCACCATTGAACTAAAAGGTGCCATTCCGGCAGAGTTTAGACCGCTTATCGGCAATCGTATTTATGGTTGTGACGACTGCCAACTGGTATGCCCGGTTAATCGCACTGCACCACTAAGCGAAGAAGCAGATTTTCAACGCCGCCCGCAATGGCAAGACCAATCCCTTTTAGCATTATTTCAGTGGGATGAAAGCACATTTTTAAAACATACTGAAGGAAGTGCTATTCGCCGTATCGGCCATCAGCGCTGGCAACGCAATGTGGCGGTGGCCTTAGGCAATGCACCTTACCAACCAGAAATAACCACTGTTCTTACCCAACAGTTAGCCCACGCCAGCCCGTTATTGGCAGAACATATTGAGTGGGCGTTACTGCAACAAAAGCAAAAAAGCTGGCAACAGGCTAATTTACTACCCCGTGCCACAGCACGTTTAGTCAGGATTATTCAGAAGGGTCTGCCCAGAGACGCATAACATTTTGCCGTTGCCGCTCGGCACAGCGTTGCTGCGCTAACACCCTAATTTGTTGTTGGCGCAACAAACTTGCCTGATGCCACTCGGTGATTTCCGATAGCAAACGGCCACAACCTAAACAACAATCCTGTTGGTCCAGACAACAATTACGAATACAAGGCGATTGCGACATACCTGACCTCTCACTGCCTAACCGAATCTAGTGCTCTTTCCAGTTAATTATGACGTGTTCAGCGAGTGCCAGGGCTTTCAAGGCAAGGCGGCTCGTTGAAGGCATAGTGGCACTCTGTAGATTAGTTGTAGCCCTAAATTTGCTGTTTGTAACGGTAGTCATATTATTTTTTGCGGGAGTTAAAATGCAAAAAGCAGCCTTAAGGCTGCTTTTTAAAATTTGGAGCGAGTTACGAGGTTCGAACTCGTGACCTCGACCTTGGCAAGGTCGCGCTCTACCAGCTGAGCTAAACTCGCATCGGTCAGCAAAATTATTGCTTCGTGATGGCGCGCATTTTACAAAATCAGTCAGCCGATGCAAGTGTTTTTTTACGGCAACCGGAAAAAATGCGTACGATAGGTGACTAATTCAGCAATAGACTCACGAATATCATCCAACGCCAAATGGCTGCTGCTCTTTTGGACTTTGTCTAAGACTGCTGGGTGCCAGCGCCGGGCCAACTCTTTTACCGTGCTAACATCTAAATTACGGTAATGGAAAAAACCTTCCAGTAATGGCGCGTATTCCGCCAGAAACCGTCTGTCTTGGCCGATACTATTACCACACATCGGTGACTTGCCCTTGCTAACATACTGGCTTAAAAATGCGATGGTTTCTTTTTCCGCTTCGGCCAAGGTCACAGTGCTAGCTCGGCAGCGCGCGGTCAAACCACTTTTGCCATGTTGCTCTACACACCACTCACTCATATTATCTAAAATATCGTCGGCGGTTTTAATCGCAAACACCGGTCCTTCAGCCAGAATAGTTAACTGGCTATCGGTCACTATCGTAGCCATTTCCAAAATAACATCGGTTTTTGGTTCTAGCCCGGTCATTTCCAAATCTAGCCAAACCAGATTAGTGTCATTTACTGCCATAATTAAAAGTACCTATTACTTGTATACACTAAGTGAAAACCTGAGGATCCTGCAGAAGTCACTGCGGCTACTTTGTTAGAATCCGGAATACAGGTATGATACACGCCTTACGCTTTACAGTAATAGCATCCTTTACAGAAAAACGGTAACCAGTGACCAAGAAAAAACATCTTACCCAGCGCCAGCATGAGCGTATTGCGAAAAACGAGCAGCGTCGCTTACAACGTGCAGATAAAAAAACGACCGTCGTCTGGGATGACGAGCTACTGCATGCCCCAGAACCCGGCTTGGTCATTAGCCGCTTTGGTCAGCATGTTGATGTTGAAGATAGCCAGGGCCAAATAATTCGTTGCAATATGCGCCGCACCATCAGCTCTGTGGTTACGGGTGATAAGGTAAGTTGGTGTCGCAGCAAGCAGCCTACCGGCAGTATCGATGGTGTAATAGAGGCGGTAGAAGAGCGCAGCTCGGTATTATTACGCCCCGATTTCTACGACGGTTTAAAGCCGGTTGCCGCTAACATCGATTTAATGATTATTGTCTCAGCCATTTTACCGGCTTTGTCATTAAATATTATCGACCGTTATCTGGTCGCGGCAGAAATGACCGGTATAAAACCGTTATTGGTGATTAATAAAGCCGATTTACTGGAGGCTGCAGCACAGACTGAATTAGAACAACAACTGGAGCTTTATCGGCAACTGGACTACCCCTGTCTGTTAGTCAGTGCCCGCACCGGCCAAGGCATGGCGGCCCTGTTGCACTATATTCACAGTGGTACCAGTATTTTTGTCGGGCAATCTGGGGTCGGTAAATCATCACTGATGAACAACCTAATGCCCGAATTGGCAGCCGCAACACAAGAAGTATCCGCCCAATCAGGCCTTGGCCAGCATACCACTACCGTCTCGAGACTGTACCATCTGCCCGATGGCGGCGAGCTAATTGACTCACCCGGTATTCGTGAATTTGCCCTGTGGCACCTATCAGAAGAGGAAGTCACTCAGGGATTTATTGAGTTCCGTCCTTGGCTCGGCCGCTGTAAATTCCGTGATTGCAAACATATCACCGACCCGGGCTGCGCTATTCAACATGCCGTAGAAAACGGCGAGATCCGCCGTGAACGTTACGACAGCTACCTGAAAATCCTGACCAGTATGACGCAGGATAAACCGAATCATTTTTAAATTTAAGAGTAAGTACCAGGCTATGGATAAACTAAAAATTACCCTGCAATATCTGCTACCTAAGCATTTAATTTCGCGTATCGTCGGCAAATTAGCCGCAGCCAAACTCGGCTTTGTTAGCCATGCGCTAATCAGTCTGTTTATTAAAGCGTATAAAATTAATATGCAGGAAGCGCGCTTTGAAAAAGCCGCTGACTATGCCAGCTTTAATGAATTTTTTACCCGGCCGCTAAAAGACGGCATTCGCCCACTGGCGACAGCTAGCGATATTATTGCGCAACCGGTAGACGGTAAAATTAGCCAGCTTGGCGATATTGTGGCCGGCCAACTAGTGCAGGCAAAGAACCATGATTACAGCTTGCAGAGCTTACTAGGGGGTAAAGCTGACACTGCCGAGCCCTTTTTAGGCGGTAAATTCGCGACGATTTATTTGGCGCCCAAAGATTATCACCGTATTCATATGCCAGTAACCGGCACCCTACGCGAGATGATCTATGTACCGGGTGAACTCTTTTCGGTAAATCCCTTAACGGCTGAAAATGTACCTGATTTATTTGCCCGCAATGAACGGGTAGTGACTATTTTTGATACTGAATTTGGCCCTATGGCTTTAGTATTGGTTGGTGCAACTATCGTTGCCAGTATTGAAACTGTCTGGGCCGGTACCATAACGCCACCGGCTGGCAGCAGCGTATTCCGCTGGCAGTATCCTGCCACGGGCCTAAATAGTGTTACCTTAGCAAAAGGTGCAGAAATGGGCCGCTTTAAACTTGGCTCTACCGTGATACTGGCTTTTCCACATGGTAAAGTCGATTTTCTGCCAGAGCAACAGCCCGGCACAGTAACCCGAATGGGCGCACCTTTTGCGCAAATAGTTGGCGAGTAGCAGGTAAGCCCTATGCAAATTATTGCGCATCGTGGTGCCAGTGGTGACTATCCGGAGAATACGCTACTGGCCTTTCAGCAGGCTATTGTGCAAGGTGCTGATGCTATTGAGCTGGACGTTTTTGCGGTGCAGGATGAGCTAATTGTAATTCACGATCCGCGATTAGAGCGCACCACCAATGGCCAAGGCAGTATTTATCACTATTCGCTGGCTGAGCTGGCAAGCTTAGATGCTGGCGCTGGCCAGCAGATCCCGTTGTTATGGCAGGTGCTACAACTGGTGCAAAATAGCTGTTGGTTAAATATCGAACTGAAAGGCGCAAACACACTGCCGCCGTTGCTCAGATTACTTAACCGGGCAGAATTAGAATTAGGCTTTGATCTGCAGACACTGCTGGTATCTTCTTTCAATCATCAACTGTTAGCAGCATTAAAAGTGGCTAAACCCGCTATACGTATCGGTGCACTTACCGCCTGTTTACCGCTACATTATGCCGCCTTTGCGGCGGAGTTAGCGGCAGAAGCGGTGCATTGTGATGTCGGCTTTATTGATCAGGCTATGGTTAATGATGCCAAAGCCCGTGGTTTAAAGGTCTATGTTTATACCGTGGACAGCCCTGAGCAGCTACAACAGATGCAGCAACTTGGCGTAGACGGTGTCTTTACCAATTACCCCGCCCGCAGCCGCGCGTTTTTGGGCCTATAAAACAAAACCGCCACAGCAAGCTGTGGCGGTTTTATTAGATGTAAATTAGTTAAATCGCTTCTTTTTGCTCTGACTCACAGTCATTACATTGATTGCAAAGCCGCATATTCATAATATGTGCGCCTACCACCAGAACCGCACCAATGACTAAAATCAGATGCTCGTATTCATGGCCCCAAGCACCGCGCTGCCAATAGATAAAGCCACCTAAAAACAGTGCATAAAACGGATAAAGCTTACGATGATAGCGATGAAAGCCAATAAATAAGGTAATAAAGCCAAGCACCATGGTAAAGAGCAATACAAAGCCTTCAAACGCATGATTATGTGCAGCAGTTAGACCTAATAATGGTAGTACAGGCAGGATCACCGGCAGCAAAATGCAGTGAATGGCACATAATGACGTGACCATAATACCAAATTTATCGAATAGCAGTCTTGCCTTGGCAATCACAGCGGTAACCTCTGGGCGGATAAAGAACAAAAGATATAATATAACAACACAACAAATAATGAAATGGGTCCCGTTAAAAAAAGCGCACACCCTGCCAGAATGCCCGCGGCTATGGCATAATATGCAATATTTCAAATCAACCTAAGTTGAGTGATAGCTGAGTTATGGAAACCTTATTAGAACAACTAGATGAGAATCTGAAAGAGTTGTATCGCAAAGCAGTAGATGCAGATGCGCTGTTAGAGCAGTTACAACAACAAGGCCAAGCAAAGCATCAGGCCATATTTAGTAAAGATGCGGTATTTCAAGTGCAGAGTAATAGGTTTATGCCCTATCTGGCGGAAACAGCCGAGCAAATCGCCGCCATTAGACAAAGTCAGCAGTTTAATACTGCTACGCTGCAGCGTGTCGTCCGCCAACTACAATTATTGCATAAGACCCTGACCGAGTTTCGTACAGCGCTTAAAGCCAGCTAAGCAACACGAGGTTGCACTTAGCTGGCTTTAAACTTTCCTTGCTTAGCGCTTATTACTGTTATTGAGCAACTTTCGGTGCAACGGCTGCATGCTGAGTAATCGCAGGTTGCACTGTTTTGCTAAACCAGTCACTAAGCATTTTCTGTTCAAACTCAAATTCTGCGCGGCTGCCTGTTGTACTTAGACGCTGCATAAACCCCATATCGCGCAAGCGCTCTTCGCCACTTAACACTTCTTCACCATAATTATCACGTAAGGTGTGGGTAAAGCGCACCGCTGGAGAATAAATATCCTTAACAATCCGCAGTGGTTGGCCTGTTGGGCCAGCAAAATAATCTACGTCACCCGCTAAATCAATATCCGTTACGATAACTTGCCAGGTATAGCCTTCCGGCATTTTTGCGGCATAATCACCAAAGAAACGTTCAAAAGCCGCAGTAACTTTCTGTTGATAGCGGCTTTTAGAATCATTGGTTGGGCGAATATCCGTAAACCTTTCAGGCTCGTCGAACGTGACCGTTACCTCTGCAGCAGAGACAACACCAGACATAGCTAGCAGTGCCATGGCGAGAATACTGTTACGCATTTTTAAACTCCTAGGTTAAATCTAACCCAATTACAGATCATAGGTAAAAATATAGCGAATGCTACCTTTATGCAAGCTGAACAAATTTTAATCAATAGGTGCAAGTGGCAATAAAAAGCCCCGCTGTTTCCAGCAGGGCTTTTTTGGTATTGGACATCTTGTGTTGAAACAGTGCAGGTCACAGCCTTAGCGCATACGCTGGCGGTGTCCTGCAGGCATCACATCATGCCACCCATACCACCCATGCCGCCCATATCAGGCATTGCTGGGGCATCAGCCTTTGGTAACTCAGTTACCATAGCTTCGGTGGTGATCATCAGTGAACCAACAGATGCAGCAAATTGTAATGCTGAACGGGTTACTTTAGTTGGGTCTAAGATACCCATCTCCAGCATATCGCCGTACTCACCGCTGGCGGCATTGTAACCATAGTTGCCTGAGCCAGATTTAACCTGATTCACTACAACTGATGGCTCTTCACCGGCGTTAGCCACGATTTGACGTAAGGGTGATTCCATGGCACGCAGCGCAATCTTAATACCGTGGTTTTGGTCTTCGTTCGCACCACGCAAATCTACCAACTTGGCAGCTACACGTACCAGTGCCACACCACCGCCAGGTACTACGCCTTCTTCTACCGCAGCACGGGTAGCATGTAAGGCGTCTTCTACGCGGTGTTTCTTCTCTTTCATTTCAATTTCAGTGGCCGCGCCAACTTTGATTACTGCCACACCGCCAGCCAGTTTGGCTAAACGCTCTTGCAGTTTTTCTTTATCATAGTCTGAGGTGGCTTCTTCAATTTGCTGACGAATTTGCTTCACGCGGCCATCAATCGCGCCTTGTTCACCGGCACCATCAATAATAGTGGTGTTATCTTTAGTGATCACGATACGCTTAGCAGTACCTAAATCTTCCAACGTAGCTTTTTCCAGCTCCATGCCGATTTCTTCAGAAATCACTGTACCGCCAGTTAAAGTAGCGATATCTTGCAACATGGCTTTACGACGATCACCGAAACCAGGGGCTTTAACCGCAGAGATTTTCACGATACCGCGCATATTGTTTACCACTAAGGTTGCTAAGGCTTCGCCTTCGACATCTTCAGCAATAATTAATAATGGCTTGCCAGATTTAGCTACGCCTTCTAATACCGGTAACAACTCACGGATATTAGAGATTTTCTTATCAACAGTTAAAATGAACGGGTTGTCCAGTTCTACCTGACCAGCTTCTTGATTGTTGATGAAATACGGTGACAAATAGCCACGGTCGAATTGCATACCTTCAACCACGTCCAGCTCGTTGTTCAGGCCCTGGCCTTCTTCAACCGTGATAACGCCTTCTTTACCCACTTTGTCCATGGCATTGGCAATGATTTGGCCAATTTCATCGTCAGAGTTAGCAGAGATAGTACCTACTTGGGCAATGGCTTTGCTGTCAGCACAAGGCTGAGATAAGGTTTTCAGCTCGGCTACCGCAGCGATAACGGCTTTATCGATACCGCGCTTCAGGTCCATCGGGTTCATACCAGCAGCAACGGCTTTAACACCTTCGTTGATGATGTTCTGGGCTAATACTGTAGCAGTAGTAGTACCGTCACCCGCTTCGTCGTTCGCTTTCGAGGCAACTTCTTTTACCATCTGTGCGCCCATATTCTCGAACTTATCTTCCAGTTCGATTTCTTTCGCTACAGAAACACCATCTTTAGTGATGACAGGTGAACCGAATGATTTATCCAGAATCACGTTGCGGCCTTTCGGGCCTAAGGTAACGCGTACTGCGTTAGCCAGAATATTTACGCCTTTCAGCATTTTATTGCGAGCTTCGTCGCCAAAACGTACGTCTTTTGCAGCCATTTTATAAATCCTTAAATACGGTTAATGATTACTCAGAAAAATGAAGGAATTAATCCAGAATTACACCTAAGATGTTGTCTTCTTTGGTGATCACATATTCCTGACCATCAATTTTTTCAGTGCGCTCTACATAGGCACCAAATAGCACCTTGTCGCCAACTTTAACTTCCAGTGGCTTAACGTCACCGTTATCTAAGATACGACCATTGCCAACCGCAACGACTTCGCCACGAGTAGATTTCTCAGCAGAAGCACCAGTTAAGACGATGCCACCGGCTGACTTGCTCTCAGCGTCAGTACGTTTGATGATGACACGATCATGTAATGGACGAATATTCATGCTCTATCTCCTAAAGCTTTTTTTGTGATTTAACATGGTTGTTAAATTGTGTGCTCCGTATATGGGGCAAGCTGAAAAAAATTCCAAGGGCTTAACTTAAAAATTCTGCATTTTTTCTTGCGAGCTTTGCCGTACAATTGCCCTATGAAATCTCGCTATTGGACTGCAGCATGAGTCAGTATTTACTTATCCTCTGTAATTGCCCCGATGAACAAAGTGCCAGACAAATTACTGAAGCCTTGTTATCGCGCCAACTGGTTGCTTGTGTTAATCAACTGGCTGCAGTGCAATCCAGCTATCACTGGCAAGGTAAAATTGAACAAAGCACCGAGCTGCAATTGCAACTTAAAGCACCAGAGCGGAACTTTACCGCAATTGAGCAAGCCATAAGCGCCATTCACCCGTATGCTGTACCGGAGATTATTGCCCTACCGCTGGTAAAACTAAACTCGGCGTACGGCAACTGGATAGATGAGGTAACTTTACGTGATTAGATCTGTGCTGTTTTCGTTCTTTACTGTTGTTTTAATGCTAAGTACCCCTATAGCGGCACAGCAAAGCGCTACTAATAAAAGCCCCGCTAACAATAATGCGGTATTAAATAGCTTATTAAGCGGCCAGCCAGAGTTTTTGCCGGTAGCGCAAGCTTTCGTATTGGACTACCGGCAACAAGATAATGAGTTACTACTCAACTGGACCATCGCGGATGGCTATTATATGTATCGCGATAAGTTTAAGTTAGGGGGCATAGCGGTTAATTTTTCCCACCCTACTTATCCGGCCAGCATCAGCATTGAAGATGAGTTCTTTGGTAAAACTGAGGTGTACTACCATCAACTGCAATTAAAAATTCCGTTATCCGATATCGATGAAGATGCCATTTTTCGGGTGCAGTTTATGGGCTGTGCTGAAGCAGGCTTGTGTTATCCGCCAGAGACTATCGAAATTCCGCTAAAGCAACCCGGCGCAGTCAGTACCACAGCGGACTCCGGCAATAACGCTCCCATATCAAGCCAGTTTAGCTTATTAGATCGCTTGTCTGAAGGCTCAGTACTGGCAAGTTTAGGCGTATTCTTTTTGCTTGGTTTAGGCTTAGCTTTTACCCCGTGTGTCTTTCCGATGTATCCCATTTTAAGCAGTATTATTGTCGGCCAAGGGCAACAGCTTTCAACCAAACGCGCTTTTGGCTTATCAATGTCTTATGTACAAGGCATGGCACTAGCGTACTCCTTGTTAGGTTTAGTCGTGGCTAGCTTAGGTGTGAAGTTTCAGGCTGCTTTACAGCACCCAGCGGTATTAATAGTCGCGACCATAATTTTTGTTGTGCTCGCTCTGGCAATGTTCGGGCTGTTTAATTTGCAATTACCGGCGCGCTGGCAGGAAAAAGTTGCAGGTATTAGTAATAAACAACAAGGCGGCTCCCTAAAAGGTGCTTTTACCATGGGCGCACTATCCGGCTTTATCGCCTCGCCTTGCACCACAGCACCATTGTCTGCCGCCTTGTTATATGTAGCACAAAGCGGCGATTTATTGCTTGGTGCTATTACGCTATATGTTTTAAGTTTAGGCATGGGCTTGCCCTTATTATTGCTGGGCACCTCCGGCGGCAAATTGTTACCTAAGGCAGGCAATTGGATGAATGCCGTCAAAGTTATCTTCGGCTTCTTATTGTTGGGTGTTCCCTTGATCTTATTGGATCGTTTTTTACCTTTTGCCTTGATTTTAACGCTTGGCACCGTGCTAACACTGTCATTGGTGTTCTATCTATACCGGTTACTGTTTAGCCTAAGTAATATTAATGGCAAAGCTAGCGTGGCAGTAGTAGCGCAATTACTGCTACTTGGGGCTTTCTGGTTTAATTTTAATTACTGGCGTCCGGCGGCACCAACCGCCATCGCTACCGTTACGCAAAGCGATGAACAAGTTAATGCGCTGGGTTTTATTGAAATAAAAACCGCTGAGGAACTGGCCGAGCAATTGGCAAAAGCCAAAGCGGCTAATCAATTTACCTTGGTTGATCTTTATGCCGAATGGTGTGTGGCTTGCAAAGAGTTTGAACAACTCACCTTTCCGCGGCCTGAGGTGACAGCGCTCACCTCGCAAATGCGGCTGGTTAAAATTGATGTGACCCGTATGACACGTAGTGACGCGGCATTGCTCGATAGCTATCAAGTACTGGGTTTACCCACACTGTTATTCTTTGCTCCAGACGGTACTGAACTAACCCAAAGCAGAGTCACTGGCTTTATGAATGCCAACGCCTTTGCTAACCATTTAGAGGCGCTGTTACCCTAGTTCATTGGTGCTTGCAGCTTTACTACAATCTATTTATTCATAGTCTATTTGTTAACAGTCAGAGCATAGCCGTTGTCTAAAATGGCTGTGCTCTGTTCAAAATGAGTTTTTAGTCATCATTAATCTACCGTTAGCGCCACTTAACCGCTTTTCACCGCCTGTTCGGCACTTTTTCGTCAATGCATAGTCATACTCGCTAATATTGACAACTAAGGCTTCATTTCAGCCTCCATCCAGATGGCTACTGGCTGATTAGACCAGTATTTTGCTGCGATTTGCTGCGATTTCACTATAATAAGGCGCAGATCTGCCAGTTGGTGAACAAAACAACAACGCGTTTAGCGCTAAACTACTGTTTTTTGCCGCCCGCCCTTATATAGTATTGGCAAGAGAAAGATCGACACAGGATTAGAAAACACATGGCCACAACCTTACGAATATTACTGCTAAATGGGCCCAATTTAAATATGTTGGGCATTCGCGAGCCAGCAACCTATGGTGCTGCTACGTTGCAGGATATCGTTAACGCGCTGCAAGTGCAGGCCAAAGAATTAGGGGTGGCACTGCAGACATTGCAGTCAAATGCTGAGCATGTACTGATCGATGCCATTCAGCAAAGTTATCAACAGCAAGATTTTATTATTATCAATCCGGGCGCATTTACCCATACCAGTGTTGCGCTAAGGGATGCCTTACTGGCAGTAAATATCCCGTTTATTGAAGTGCACTTATCAAATGTGCATGCCCGGGAGAGCTTTCGACAACATTCTTATTTATCAGATATTGCCAGAGGCGTGATCTGCGGCCTCGGCGCTAAAGGCTACCACTATGCTTTAGATGCGGCAGTATCTTACTTACACTCACGCAACCAAAATTAACTCAATCAGGCGACAGACATGGATATTAGAAAAATTAAAAAATTAATCGAATTGCTGGAAGAATCAGGCATTTCTGAACTAGAAATCACCGAGGGTGAAGAATCAGTACGCATCAGCCGTCACGGCCCGGTGCAGCACTATGCACCACAACCAATGCATTATGCTCCGGCACCAGCTCCAGCCCCAGTTGCGGCGCCAGCAGCCGCAGCAGCACCAGTAATTTCTGGCCAAATCGTTAAATCACCTATGGTTGGCTCTTTCTACCGCGCCGCTTCGCCAACCTCGAAAAACTTTGTCGAAGTGGGTCAAAGCGTCAAAGTAGGCGATACCCTGTGTATCGTAGAAGCAATGAAAATGATGAACCAGATCCAGTCTGACAAGGCCGGTGTGGTCAAAGAAATTCTGGTTGAAAACGGCGAGCCGGTTGAATTTGACCAGCCACTCTTTATTATTGAATAACGCAAAAGGCTGACTGATGCTAGAAAAAGTACTGATAGCCAACCGTGGCGAAATTGCACTGCGCATCTTACGCGCCTGCAAAGAGCTCGGTATCAAAACGGTGGCAGTGCATTCCACTGTCGACCGTAATTTAAAGCATGTGCTGCTGGCCGATGAAACTATTTGTATTGGCCCGGCACCCTCGCCGCAAAGCTACCTAAACATACCGGCACTGATTGCTGCCGCTGAAGTGACCAATGCACAGGCCATTCATCCTGGCTATGGTTTTTTGGCCGAGCGCGCTGATTTTGCCCAGCAAGTGGAAGAAAGCGGTTTAGTTTTTATTGGCCCGCACCCAGATTCTATTCGCCTAATGGGCGATAAAGTCTCTGCGATTGAGGCGATGAAAAAAGCCGGTGTACCCTGTGTACCGGGTTCTGATGGTGCGGTAGGTGATGATCCGGCCACCAATATGGCCATTGCCAAACGTATCGGCTATCCGATTATCGTGAAAGCTGCCGGTGGTGGTGGTGGTCGTGGTATGCGCGTGGTACGTTCAGAAGAAGAGCTGGTGAGCTCTATCGAAATGACCAAAGCTGAAGCCAAAGCCGCCTTTGGCAACGATATGGTTTACATGGAGAAATTCCTAGAAAACCCACGCCATATTGAAATTCAGGTATTAGCAGATGGCCAAGGCCATGCTATCCACTTAGGCGAACGTGACTGTTCTATGCAGCGTCGCCACCAAAAAGTGGTCGAAGAAGCGCCTGCACCAGGTATTACGCCAGAACTGCGGGCTTTTATTGGTGGTCGTTGTGTTGATGCCTGTAAAGTGATGAATTATCGCGGTGCCGGTACTTTTGAATTCCTGTTCGAAAACGGTGAGTTTTTCTTTATCGAAATGAACACCCGTATCCAGGTAGAACATCCGGTTACCGAAATGATCAGCGGTGTTGACTTGATTAAAGAACAACTGCGTATCGCCTCAGGTATGCCGTTAAGTATTAAGCAAGAAGATATCGTGATCCGCGGCCATGCAGTAGAGTGCCGTATCAACGCAGAAGATCCGGTAAACTTTATCCCATCGCCAGGTAAAATAACGCGCTTCCATCCACCAGGTGGTAATGGTATTCGCTGGGATTCGCATATCTATGCCGATTACACCGTGCCGCCAAACTATGATTCGATGGTCGGTAAGTTGATTACTTATGGCGAGAACCGCGAAATTGCCATCGCTCGCATGCGCAATGCCTTAGATGAATTATTGGTGGACGGTATTAAAACCAATATTCCGCTGCATAAAGACATTATGCGCGATGCGGGTTTCTGCAAAGGTGGCACCAATATCCATTATCTGGAAAAGAAACTAGGTATTAAGTAAAAACCTTAGTGGATAAACCACAAGATTAACGCCAAAAGGGACCAAGCAGGTCCCTTTTTTATTTTGTTCAATACCGTAGCAGCGCTATAATAGCGCCCTTTTATTACCAAGCCGAGATTTGCCATGCCCTGGATCCAACTGCGTGTTACCACTACCGAGAAAAAAGCTGAACAGGTCAGTGATATGCTAATGAGCTGGGGCGCACAGGCCGTGACGTTTTTGGATGCCAAAGACACCCCAATTTATGAGCCGATGCCGGGCGAAATTCTGTATTGGGAAAACACTGTGGTGATGGGCCTGTTTGATGCCGAGCATCCGATGCAGAAAGTCATTACACAGCTTGAGGGCGCAGCACTGTTTAAAGACGGGCTAACTTACAAACTCGAGCAATTAGAAGATAAAGACTGGGAACGCGAGTGGATGGATAATTTCCACCCAATCAAATTTGGTCAGCGCCTGTGGGTCTGCCCGAGCTGGCGCGATATTCCCGACCCTACAGCGGTTAACGTATTACTTGATCCAGGACTGGCCTTTGGTACCGGCACCCACCCTACCACAGCCCTCTGTATGCAATGGCTAGATGCCCATATTCAACCGGAACAAACCGTGGTGGATTTTGGTTGCGGCTCAGGCATTCTCGGCATTGCCGCCTTAAAATTGGGTGCCAGCCGGGTTATCGGTATTGATATTGATCCACAAGCCATTATGGCATCTAAAGCGAATGCAGAGCGTAATAGCGTTGCTGGACAAATTGAACTCTACTTACCTAAAGATCAGCCTAGTTTACAGGCCGATGTGGTGGTCGCTAACATTTTGGCCGGCCCACTGGCGGAACTTGCTGGCATTATCAGTGCCTATGTAAAACCGGGTGGTTTACTGGCATTGTCGGGCATTTTACAAAGTCAGGCTGCAAGTGTGATGCAGGCGTATGCCGCAGAATTTGTGTTTGACCCGGTAGCCGAACAGGAAGAATGGGTGAGATTAAGCGCCAGGAAAAAAGCCTGATTCAGCAATGATTCAGCATTTCTCGTTAAGCTTACGCTGGTGATAAAAACAACAGCAGCACAATTATCTTTTTATGACAGCCAGTATTAACGGTAACGTTGTGAACAGAAAACTCATCTTTTCAGCCTTTTAGGGAATGTCAATCCCCGAAAGGCCAAAAAAAAGCAAATTTTGTTTAAATAATAGCCTTTGCTTTAGTGACAAAAATCCGTAAACTTAGCGCCCCTTAAGGGTAGACCCTCGGATTCAGTGGTGCGCATAGGTCCATATCAGTTAACGAACAAGGTTATTTGTGCTCCGATGGCTGGAGTAACTGATCACACTTTTCGGGAGCTTTGTCGGCGTTTTGGGGCAGCTTTAGCTGTGTCTGAAATGCTGTCGAGCAACCCACTGGTCTGGCAAAGCGAAAAATCACAGAATCGCATGGGTCATCGTCAGGAATCGGGTATTCGTTCAGTACAGATTGCCGGTAGTGATCCAGAGCAAATGGCAGCTGCGGCTCGCTACAATGTAGAAATTGGTGCCGATATTATCGATATCAATATGGGATGCCCGGCCAAAAAGGTCAATAAGAAATTAGCTGGTTCGGCGCTGTTACAGTATCCCGAGTTAGTTGAAAATATTATTAGTGCGGTGGTAAAGGCGGTCTCAGTACCCGTTACCTTAAAAATCCGTACCGGTTGGGATCCGGAACATCGCAATGGCGTGCAAATCGCCCGTATTGCAGAGGACAACGGCATACAAGCTTTGGCAGTACACGGTCGTACTAAAGCTTGTATGTATAAAGGAGAAGCCGAGTACGACACCATCGCTGCCATTAAGCAGCAGGTTAAGATACCGGTCATTGCCAATGGTGATATCACTTCACCGGAAAAAGCGCAGTTCGTGCTCGACTACACCGGTGCCGACGCCATTATGATTGGCAGAGCGGCACAGGGTCGGCCATGGATTTTCCGGGAAGTCGTGCACTATCTGGCAACAGGGGAGAAACTGGCCGCACCTTCGGTTACTGAAGTGCAGCAAATTATGCTGGAGCATGTTCAGGGCCTGCATCAGCTATATGGAACTTATGCTGGTGCCCGTATCGCCCGTAAACATGTGGGCTGGTACCTGGCAGAACATGATGCAGCAGGACTATTTCGCAGTGAATTCAATGGTATTGAGCAAGCCCAACAGCAGCTTGATGCATTAAATGACTATTTTCATAAACTAGCAGCAACCTAACGTAAAAGAGAAAAGCAATGTTTAATTCGAACGTTACTTCGCCATTTATTACTAATGCCCATGTTCAGACTCAAGAGAAGCCACAGGCTTTATCAAACGCCGTACAAAAAGCCGTTGCCAACTACCTGCAACAGTTAAATGGCCAGGATGTGAATGATCTGTACGAACTGGTCTTATCGGAATTAGAGCGGCCGTTACTGGAAGAAGTTATGAAGTATACCCGCGGCAATCAAACCCGTGCAGCCAACTTGATGGGCATTAACCGCGGTACGCTGCGTAAGAAATTAAAGCAATACGGCATGTCGTAATGCCCCGCAGGGTTCGGCCCTGCTGCAAAGCACCTTCGGGTGCTTTTTTATTGACCTTTTCTTTTAGTTACAACGAGATAAACCTGATGAGCACACTTCGTCCTGTTCGCCGCGCCTTGCTAAGCGTGTCTGATAAAACCGGTATTGTTGAATTCGCCAAAGCGCTAAGCGCGATGCAGGTGGAAATATTATCCACTGGCGGTACGGCCAAATTGCTGGCCGAACACGGTCTCAAGGTCATTGAAGTTTCTGATTATACCGGTCACCCGGAAATAATGGACGGCCGGGTAAAAACCCTGCATCCCAAAATTCACGGCGGTATTTTAGCGCGCCGCGGTACCGATGAAGCCGTAATGGCTACCAATAATATTGGCCCTATCGATCTGGTGGTAGTTAACCTCTACCCCTTCGCCAATACCGTGGCTAAAGCTGGCTGCACACTGGAAGATGCGGTAGAAAATATCGATATCGGCGGCCCGACCATGGTGCGCGCTGCGGCAAAAAATCATCAGGATGTGACCATTATTGTTAATGCCAGTGACTACACTAAGGTGTTAGCTGAGCTTAAAGCCAATAATGGCGCAACCACACAGGCTACCCGTTTTAGCTTAGCCATTAGCGCCTTTGAGCACACTGCCCAGTATGATGGCATGATTGCTAACTACTTTGGCACTATGCTTGCTGCTTACGGTCAGGAATCTGAGCCTGCTACGAAGTTTCCGCGTACCTTTAATAGCCAGTTTATTAAGAAACAAGATTTACGCTACGGCGAAAACAGCCATCAGCAAGCGGCGTTCTATGTGGATGCGAACACCAGCGAAGCATCTGTAGCCACTGCCACCCAGCTACAAGGTAAGGCGCTGTCTTACAATAATATCGCCGATACCGACGCGGCCTTAGAATGCGTAAAAGAGTTTGCCGAACCCGCTTGTGTAATCGTTAAGCATGCTAACCCTTGCGGTGTGGCCATAGGTGAGAATATTTTAGCGGCCTATAATCGCGCTTACAGTACCGATCCTACTTCTGCCTTTGGTGGCATTATTGCCTTTAACCGTGAGCTGGACGACGTAACCGCGCAAGAAATTGTTAGCCGTCAGTTTGTGGAAGTGATTATCGCGCCAAGTGCTACTGCAGCGGCTGTAGCCGTGGTTGGCAGTAAGCCTAATGTTCGCTTATTAGTTTGCGGTGAATTCACTGCCGCTGCCCCTGCGCTCGATATTAAACAGGTTAATGGCGGAATCTTACTGCAAGATCGCGATCAGCATCGCATCAGCGAGTCGGATTTGAAAGTGGTGACCAAACGGCAACCGACAGCGCAAGAGCTAAAAGATCTGCTGTTTTGCTGGAAGGTCGCTAAGTTTGTCAAATCCAATGCCATTGTTTATGTGAAAGACAGCATGACCATTGGGGTCGGTGCCGGCCAGATGAGTCGCGTTTACAGCGCAAAAATTGCTGGCATTAAAGCCGCCGATGAGAATTTGGAAGTAAAAGGCTCAGTAATGGCCTCTGATGCCTTCTTCCCGTTCCGTGATGGTATTGATGCCGCGGCCGCGGCAGGCATTACTGCGGTGATCCAACCTGGCGGTTCAATGCGCGATGCAGAGGTGATTGCTGCTGCAGACGAGCATGGTATGGCGATGGTGTTTACCGGTGTGCGGCATTTCCGCCACTAAGCTTAAGCTAAAACTGACTGTTGTGCTGACAGGCTGCCACTTTGGCAGCCTGTTTAGTTTTTTGGCACCGGCAACAACGCCAATTGATAGGTTGGCTCGGCTGCAGCGTGTTCCGGCGCTATCGCTTTGCCGCTGGCCAGCATTTCAATTTGATGGCCATTTTGCTTACGCAGCGTCAGATAGCAGCCACTGAGCTTACCGTAGTGTTGAATCGCCGGTAACACCTGGGCCAAAAACAGCACCCGACTGGCCAGCGGCAATAGCTGATAAATATCCTGCTGCAATAAAAATTGCTCAGAGTATCCCAACCAGCGGCGCAGCGGCAGATTAATAGCAAGGATATTTTGCCGTGCCGACACCGTTAAGATGCCACAAGGTAGCTGATCCAGCTCAAACAACACCATAACCGAGCTCCCGTTTAATCTGCTCTGCTAACAGTTGCGGCTGACAAAGCTGCGGATAATGGCCGCGGGCATTTAGCAACACCGCTCTGGCCTGTGGTAGCTTGGCGACCAGATAATCAATGGCCTGCTGCGGCACTATCATATCGGCCTTAGTATAAAAAATCGTTACTGGTGTTGGCACTTGTGGTAAAACTGCGCGGATATCGACATAAAATACTAAGCGGGCAAAATGGCGGCTAAACGCCGGGTTGTTACTTAGAAAACTCTGCGTCAGCTGCTCGGTTACCACAGCGGATTCTGGCTCGGCTAACACCTTGGGGGCCAGAATGCCGGCCCAGCCAAACTGGTTTTGTGCCATTAGCTGTAATAACTGCTCAATATCAGCCGTGTCAAAACCGCCGTAATAATCCGGTGCATTCTGATAACAGGCAGAAGGAGTAATCGCCAGAATTTTTTTAAAACGCTGCGGCTCGCGGATCGCCGCCAACATACCGATTGCACTGCTGACCGAGTGGGCTAATAAGGTCACTGAACTGAGCTGCAATTCAGCCAGCAAGGCGAGTAAGTCGCTGGCGTAAGCCTGTAAATCGGAGTAATCCGCAATAGCGTCTTCATCAACCTGACTGCCACCACAGCCGGCATAATCGAATAACACCAGCTTTAATGGTAACGACTGCAGCTGTGGCAGAAGTTTTTGCCAGATCCGTTGATCACAACCAAAACCGTGCGCCAATACCAGCGTCTGGCTGCCACTACCGAGCACGCGGGCATTGAGCTTTTGCATCATGGGTGTTACGGCCAGCTCTACACTCATCTACGTCTGTTCCACTGCAGATTATGGCATGAGTGTAACACAGTCATAACGGGGCTACAGAGCTGTTTTGCTTAAGTAATGCGAAACCAAAATCCTCTGCGTCATAAAACCGCAACTTGACAAAAAAATAACGTTAAAATACAGTGTTGACCTACAGAGTTACCCGGTCAGCCCGCTGTTGCCAGACCTTTGCGGGTAATTTCAGCGTTTACACTCCTTGTTATCGCCAGTGCTGTGGTCGTTTAATCGCCCAGCTGTAGTTTTATTTATAATTTTTAATTTTTAAGGAGCCAGATGCTACTACTCTCTCTGATTTTACTGCCTTTTCTCGGTGCCGCTGTCGCTGCCTGTATGCCACAACATGCCCGAAATCGTGAAGCCTGGTTCGCAGCCATTATCGCACTATGCGGCTTGCTACTCACGCTATCACAATATGCAGTAATCAGTGAGGGGACAGTCCTGCGTTATCAACTCAGCTGGCTCAGCGCTTTTGACCTTAATTTGATTTTCCGGATGGATGGATTGGCCTGGTTATTTACGGTGCTGATCCAAGGTATTTGTCTGCTGGTGGTGCTCTATGCCCGCTACTATATGTCACCCAAAGATCCAGTGCCCAGATTCTTTGCTTTTCTACTGGCTTTTATGGGCGCGATGCAAGGGGTAGTGCTCTCCGGTAATCTGATTCAACTCGTCATGTTCTGGGAGCTCACCAGCCTGACCTCATTCTTGCTCATAGGTTACTGGCATCACCGCCCCGATGCCCGCCGCGGCGCGCGGATGGCCTTTACGGTGACCTCGATTGGTGGCCTCTGTTTACTGGTTGGGGTACTACTGTTAGGCCATGTTGCTGGCAGCTATGATTTAGACCAGATTTTACTGCAAGCCGAGCAGATTAAAGCTCATGACTGGTATTTACCGATCCTAATCCTGATTGCACTGGGAGCGCTGACCAAGAGCGCCCAATTTCCGTTTCATTTTTGGTTACCGCATGCGATGGCGGCACCTACGCCAGTTTCAGCTTATCTGCACTCGGCAACCATGGTCAAAGCGGGTATCTTTCTGTTAATGCGGTTATGGCCGGTATTGGCCGGCACGCCGGAATGGACCTGGATTATTGGAACTGCCGGGGTTTGTACCATGCTGATTGGTGCCTTTTTGGCGATTTTTCAGCACGATTTAAAGGGGCTGCTCGCCTATTCGACGATCAGCCATCTTGGTCTGATTACCTGCTTGCTTGGTATCGGTACGCCACTGGCAATGGTTGCGGCGATCTTCCATACCCTGAATCATGCAACCTTTAAAGCCTCACTGTTTATGGCGGTGGGAATTATCGACCATGAAACCGGTAGCCGCGATATGCGTAAATTATCGGGGTTACGACGGGTTCTGCCTTATACCGCTGCGCTGGCCATCGTTGCCAGTGCCGCTATGGCAGGGGTGCCGTTGTTAAACGGCTTCTTATCGAAAGAAATGTTTTTCGCTGAAGCGTTAATGGTTGGCTCAGCATCAAACTGGTGGATGTCATTGGCCGCCGTCCTGATGGGGATCTTTGGCGTCGCTTATTCACTGCGCTTTATTCAGGTCTTTTTTGGTTCATTACAAACAGATGGTGGTACTGACGTACATGAGCCTCCGCGCTGGATGCGTTTTCCGGTGGAATTACTGGTACTGTGCTGTCTGGTAGTGGGTATCCTGCCAGAGTTAAGTATCGGCGCCCTGCTGCAGGCAGCTGCCGCCTCGGTGTTAGGCGAGCAATTACCCGAGTACAGTCTGGCCATCTGGCATGGTTTTAATCTGCCACTGGTGATGAGTATTATTGCCTTTGTTGCCGGTGTCGTGTTTTACCAATGGTTATGCCGTAAATGTAATCTGCAACAACGGGACAAAGTACCGTTATTGCACCGGTTAAATGGTAAAGAAACCTACGAGACCACCATGCTATGGCTGGCTGCAGGTGCCGCCCGCCTTGAAAGACTGGTTAGTACCAAGCGTCTACAGCCGCAGTTGTTACTGTTAATTCTGGCTGGTGTGCTGGCCGGTGCCGTCTTGCTTTGGATGATGCCGGGGTATCCATCCATTTTCAATCTGACCCCGATCCATTGGCCGTTTGCGCTGCTCTGGATCGTGGGCTGTGGCTGTGCAATTGCGGCAGCCTGGCAGGCTAAATATCACCGCCTGGCAGCATTAATTCTGGTTGGTGGTACCGGTATCGTGACCAGTATGACCTTTATGTGGTTGTCGGCACCGGATCTGGCGCTAACGCAGCTGATGGTCGAAACCGTCACCACGATCTTATTATTACTCGGTTTGCGCTGGTTGCCGGCACGGCTGGTCTCGAAAAAACAACAGATGCTGACCCGCAACCGCGTAAAATTGCGCCGTAGCCGTGATTTGCTGATTGCAGTCAGTTCCGGTGTCGTGCTGACCTTAATCAGCTACCTGATTTTAATTCAGCCAGAAAATCAAACGATCAGCCGCTTCTTTATTGAAAACTCTTTACCTCTGGGCGGTGGCAGTAATGTGGTCAACGTGTTGCTGGTTGATTTCCGTAGTTTCGATACCCTGGGTGAAATTACTGTACTGAGTATCGTGGCATTGACGGTCTATGCGCTGTTACGCCGTTTCAGACCTGCAGCAGAAAGTATCAAATTACCGCCGCAGCAGACGAATCCTGTTGATCCGGCGTCAGGCCAGACTCCGGCTGAACAGGCTACGACCGGCTATCTGCAGGTTCCGGGAATTTATCTGCGCCTGTTACTGCCGATTATTATCGTGGTATCGATTTATTTCTTTATGCGTGGTCATAACTTACCCGGCGGTGGTTTTATTGCCGGGCTGATTTTCGCGGTCGGTTTAATTATTCAGTATTTGTTGGCAGGTACGGCCTGGGTTGAAGCCCGTCTGAAAATGCAGCCACACCGCTGGATCAGTGTCGGCTTAGGCCTGGCGGTGCTAACCGGTTTGGGCGCTTGGTTTTTTGGCTATCCGTTCCTGACCACCCATACCGCCCATGTGTATTTACCGGTATTGGGCGCACTGCATCTGCCCAGTGCTTTTATTTTTGATTTAGGCGTGTTCGCCGTGGTGGTCGGTACAACGATGCTGATCCTGACCGCACTGGCACACCAATCTGTCCGTAGTCACCGGGGGCCGGGACAAAACCCGGATCCTGTACAGCCACAGGAGAAGCCATAATGGAAATGATCCTCGCTCTGGCTATCGGTATCTTATTTGGTTCCGGCGTCTGGCTGGTGCTACGGCCACGCAGCTTCCAGGTCATTACCGGATTATTGCTGCTGTCTTATGCGGTTAACCTGTTTATCTTTATCACTGGCCGGCTCAGTCTGAATAAACCACCGCTGACCCTGGATGCTAACGCTTTAGATCCGGTGTTGTATGCCGATCCGCTTCCGCAAGCGCTGGTACTCACCGCTATCGTGATTGGTTTTGCAACCACAGCGCTCTATCTGGTGGTGTTGCTGGGTTCCCGGGGTTTGACGGGTACCGACCATGTTGACGGAAAAGAAAGGGATACTGACGAATGACCAATTTGTTGTCTGAATTATTGGTCCTGCCAATACTATTACCGCTGGTCACTGCCACCGGACTAATTCTGATTAATGAGCGGCATCACCAGCTGAAATTTGTAATAAACCAAGTCAGCGCTCTGGCTTTGCTGGTGCTGACTTGCAGCTTACTTTGGGTGACCGATAGCGCCAGTACCGGTGAAAATCTGCTGGTTTATCTGGCGGCAAACTGGGTCGCCCCCTTTGGTGTTGTGTTAGTCGGTGACCGTCTGGCCAGTTTATTTCTGGTACTGACTGCAGTGATGGCAAATTGCGCCTTACTGTTCTCTTACAGCCGCTGGGCTAATTTAGGCGTCCACTTTCACACCTTATTCCAGTTGCTGTTAATGGGTATTAATGGCGCCCTGTTAACCGGCGATTTATTCAACCTCTTTGTATTTTTTGAAGTGATGCTGGCTGCCTCTTATGGCTTACTGTTACATGGCTACAATATCACCCGCATCCGGGCGGGCATGCAATATATTGTGGTCAACCTAATCGCATCGGTGTTTTTCCTGCTCGGTATTGCACTGGTTTATGCCGCCGTCGGCACACTCAACTTTGCTGATATGGCTGCCAAAATGCCTGAATTAGCCGCCGCACAGCGCCAGCTAATGCATACCGGGGCGGCTATTCTGGCGGTCGCGTTTCTGACCAAAAGTGCAATGTGGCCACTGGGTTTCTGGTTACCAACGACCTATTCAGCCGCCGCTCCCCCGGTCACCGCGATGTTGGTGTTACTGACCAAAATCGGGGTTTACGTTGTTTTACGTCTGAATTACTTGTGGTTTGGTGAACATGCCGCGGCATCGGTTAACTTTGGCAATCTGCTGTTGCTAACAGGCGGCTTACTTACACTCACGTTCGGCGCCATTGGCCTGCTGGCCAGCCAGGATTCCGGCAGAATTGCGAGCTATAGCGCAGTAATTTCATCCGGCACCCTCCTGGCGCTGATTGGTCTGGGACAGCCGCTGACGTTGGCCGCCATGTTGTTTTATCTGATCAGTTCAACGCTGGCGGTTGCCAGCTTTGTGTTGTTAACCGAATTGATAGAGCGCATCTATACCCCAACCGATAGCGTTCTGGCGTTAAGTATGGAATTTTTTGCACTGGATGATGAGAAAAAAGAATCGGCTGGTGTAGCCATTCCAGGCGCCATGGCTTTTCTGGGTCTGGCCTTCGCTGCCTGCGCCCTGATTATGGCGGGCTTACCGCCTTTGTCAGGTTTTATTGCTAAATTCAATATATTGCATCAATTGTTGCAAACGCCTATGACTGGCAGCAACTGGCTGTTGCTGATCCTGTTAGTTGTTGCCGGACTTAGCGCTATTATTTCGCTGATGCGTTTCGGGGTCAGGAGTTTCTGGACTGCCCAAAGCGCTCAGAGCCCACGCTTAAAACTGACCGAAGCCGGCCCGGTATTATTGTTGTTGTCAGCCTGCATCAGTATGGCGATCTTTGCCGGTCCAGTGCATGCATTGCTGGAGCGGGTTGCCACCGAGTTACAACAAACCGACCGCTACATTGAACAAGTGCTTGATACGGTTGCTGTGAGCAGAGAGGTTTTATGAAAGCGATTTTACCTTCACCCATACTCTCACTGGCATTATTACTGATTTGGTTACTGTTAAATCAGACCATGGCTGTAGCGCATCTGTTATTTGGCACTGTACTGGCGATAGTAGTCCCCCTCTTTACTGCGCCGCTACAACCGGTACACAGCCGGATCCTGAAACCCTTGGTATTATTCCGGTTATTAGGCTGGGCGTTAATTGAAATTGTCCGTTCCTGCTTTAACGTCAGCCAAATTATTCTGTTCCGTCAGCAGAAAATTAACTCGCAGTTTATCCGCATTCCGCTCGATCTGCGCAATCCGGCAGGCCTGGCGGTGCTGTCTTGTCTGATCAACTCAACACCGGGTACAGTTTGGGTTGAAATTCTGCCGGATAGCCAGGAACTGTCGCTTCATGTCTTTGATTTACATGATGCACAATGGTGGATCGATACGATTAAACAACGTTACGAACAACCATTACGGGAAATTTTTGAAACGGAGACCGCATGATTACAGTTTTAGAATACAGCCTGTATTTTGCACAGTTTTGTATGCTGGTTGCGATGCTGCTGTGTATGCTGCGCCTGCTACGAGGTCCATCAGCGCAGGATCGGGTGTTAGCCTTAGATACCTTATGGATGGTAGTGATGCTGTTTACGCTGCTACTGGGAATGAGTTTCGCTAATCTGGTGTATTTTGAATTAGCCATGTTGATCGCCCTGACCGGTTTTGTTTCAACCATTGCGTTGGCGAAGTTTCTGATGCGCGGGGAGATTATAGAATGATGCAATTACCTGAAACTGTACCGCTTTGGCTGGGAATTCCTGTGGTAGTGTTACTACTGCTGGGCAGCATGATTACGCTGATTGGCGCGCTTGGCCTGTACCGGCTGCCAAACTTTTATCAGCGCATTCATGGCCCGGCCATAACCATTACTTTTGGTGCCGGCTGCTTCCTTATCGCTTCGATGTTGTATTTTACCGGCCTGGAACAACGCCCTGTGGTGCATGAATTGCTGATTACAGCCTTTGTGTTTCTGACGGCGCCGGTCAGTGCGATGTTGATTATGCGGGCAGCGGTTTATCGTGATTTACGCAACGAGAAGTGTAACCCCACAACGGGGCAGGAAAGTACCGAAAACCTGAAAGACGCCAAGGGTTCCTGAGCCTGAGCCAAGCCGGCTGCCAGTCATCGATTTGGCCTGGAAGCCTAAATCCGCTATACTGCCCCTTCATTTAGAATAGCGGCGCATACAACACCCTGGTGTCTTGACTCTTTCCTACTGTAACAGCCAGGTCGTGTATCGCCGAAACTGGAGGTGGTTTTGCAAGATACAACTCAGGGGTTACTCGCCAATATTACGCAGGACAGCAGCCTGCAACTCGCTCTGGCACTCGCCGGGCTGTTAATACTCGCCTGGTTGGCCAACTTTATCGTCAAACAAATCCTGCTCAAGGGTATTTTCCGACTTCTCGGCCAGCGGGCTCTGCCTGACGCCGAAGTGCAGCTGGCCTTTGTGGCCCGCCTTGCAAACGTAGTACCTGCCTTGGTGATTTCTACCGGCATCAGCTTAGTGCCAGGTTTGCCTGAAACCATGCTGACTGTGGTGATTAATGTCGCTAATGCCTTTATCGTACTGACTATTGCGCTGGCGTTAAGTGGTTTCCTGAGCATGGTTAACGGCCTGTACGAGCGGCGCCCTGACGCGAAAAGTAAGCCAATCAAGGGTTATATTCAAGTCGTAAAAATTCTGATTTATGCGTTAGCGTTAATTCTGATCATTGCTGCACTGTTTGATCGCTCACCGCTAATTTTGTTATCAGGGTTAGGTGCTATGGCTGCGGTACTAATGCTGATTTTTCAGGATACTATCCTGTCGCTGGTGGCCAGTGTACAAATCTCTTCAAACGATGTGATTCGGGTTGGCGACTGGGTTGAAATGCCACAGCTCAATGCGGACGGCGATGTGATTGATATTGCACTGCATACGGTGAAAGTCCAGAACTGGGATCGCACTATTACCACTATCCCAGGGCAAGAGCGTGAGTGCTCATTTTTCATTCATGCTTAATCCAGCCAGTAAAACCAGCTCAAGATAGTCTTCATTTATATGGGCTCGGCGCTGTTTACGTGGCACGCTCATCGCTTTACTGGTCT